>JAAUXT010126590.1_pt1 | contig 14599 bp, 13 predicted proteins | sample 7278171 | NCBI WGS metagenome assembly JAAUXT01 (sample SAMN14350112, study PRJNA611818) | marine sediment metagenome | isolation source: surface marine sediment (1.8m) | place: French Polynesia: Moorea | collected 2018-08 | reverse complement strand
GTCCCACCCCACCCATCCCACCCACCCACCCCACCCACCCCGCCCGCCCTCTCCACCCCGCGCACCCCCACACCAGCATGAGTGCAGCGTTCTGCTCCTCGGCCTCCTCCTCGAGCTGGTCCTGCTTCTGCTGCTCGTCGTACGACATGGCGACGATGGCGAGGATGAGGTTCACCAGGTAGAAGGAGCCCATGAAGATGACGAGCACGAAGAAGAGCATGTGCCACGGGCCCGAGGCTCGGATCACCTGCACGAGACAGAGAAAAGACGTCACAACACGTGCACTGAGCGCCCGTTCATTTTTCCGATGGAGGGTCTTCGCAGTATTGAACATGTGATATGAGTAGAGGCTTTCCCAGCACTCACCACTGCGGGATTCCTAGTCAACTGAGGTGAGATTTTCGCAGGACTCACCAGCTGGGTGAGGTTTCGCAGTACCTACCATGCAGCTGGTAGAGGCTTTCCCAGCACTCACCACTGAGGGATTTACAGTCAACTGAGGTATGTTTTTTGCAGGACTCACCAGCTGGGTGAGGTTTCGCAGTACCTACCATGTAGCTGGTAGAGGCTTTCGCAGCACTCACCACTGAGGGATTTCCCACTCAACTGGGGTGAGGTTTTCCCAGCACTCATCACGGAGGGATTTCCCAGTCAACTGGGGTGAGGTTTTCGCAGAACTCACCAGCTGGTAGAGGCTTTCCCAGGCGTCCTGCGTCATGAGGCGGAAGGCGCACAGCATGGCCCAGCCGAAGTTGTCGAAGCTGGTGTAGTCGTAGTTGGGGTTCGGGCCCACCGTGACGCACTCAAAACCTTTGGGGCATTGCCTGCAACGACCACAAGAACGTCCGTGTGAGTTTGAGCAGCTTCTCAGGACTGCAGAGCTCGACTTCGCAGCTTCGTCTCAGGGACGCAGCGGCGAATGAATAAATCCCTGAGTGTTCCGGGTCAAAAGAAACAAGACACTGCAGTCGAGCACAAAAATTGACGACCAACCCCCTTTTTACAAGTGACAAATGTGGAAGTGCGAACTTACACCGTAACATGTTGCACGTGTATCAGTGGCACGTGTATACCGGCAACTCGTGTGCCAGTTGCACGGTTACCTAATGCATACATGTGCCTATTGCAGAGCCTACTCCTTAACATGGCTAATCGAGTAACTAAGACTGTAGCTGTCACATTCAGACTAACGAGGAGGCAGACACCATCGAAAACTCTATGCAGACGTCAATACTGTGAGGTTCCTGGTCGCTCCGCCTCTCTCTGTCACCAGGGGAAGTCTGTAGAGATTGACAGTTTGGCTTGATGCCAATGTATCGATTGATTGAGCCAAGGTAACGGATCGATCGATTGATGGATTGACTTACCCAGCATCAGTCCCGCTACCGCACAACTTTGGGTTTCCACTATCAGTATAATACCAGTTGGCTGCAAGTAAAACAACAAAGAATCCTCTACTTTAGACTAGCACTAAAACTACATACAGCAGCACGTTACAGTACATCACACACACACACGCGACTCCAGGACTGTCAGACTCTGAAAAGGCCATGCGCAAAGATAGAGACACCCAGTTTGTGTGAATCATTCTTTGTGGTGTCCTCACACGTGTATGAATACGTCGTCCACTGAAATTCAAGATCCACACAAACTGCGTGGGTCTCTTTGCGTATGGCACTGTGCACTAGCTGCACAGTGAGGGAGGGTGGTGGGTGGGTGGGTGGTGGGCGGTGTACAGTGCACGGACAGTGACACCATCGATCGACTGACGACTGTTGACTACAGGGTCCGACTCACCCCGATTCACCCGTGCCCCCGCCACACACTTGGAAATGTCCGTCCATTCTGTAAAACCAGTTGGCTGAAATCATAGAGAAAAAACAGGCGCCCATGCTTTTATCAAGCGAGAAACAGAACCAAGCAACACAAGCGAGATGAAGACACAGAGAATCCAGAGGAACCGAGACGACGCAAGTTGAGGAGTCGCCCCGTCCAGTCCGCACGGAGCTCCGGGAAGAAACCACGAGATAAAAGAGCAAGTCGAAAAAATTTTGGAGGATGAAAGACGATTTTGGAAAAGACGATAAACTTGCTGAGTACATTCAATGGCGAGACCAAAAATGCAGAGAAAATTGGGAAAAGAGAAAAAAACTGCAGGACTTCGCATCACAGCATTCTTTGCCAAGAAAAAAACTAAAGCCAGGCGTGGAAAAATATCACGCGAAAGATTGGATGGAATGAATTCATTGATTTAGAATCCAAGTCAGTTTGGAAGGGAGTCACGCTAGCAAACGGGATGCAGCAATGGAAAGAGCGTACAACGTAAATTGCACGTTGGGACGACATTGGCTGGTTCAAAAAGATGTACAGTTGGTTCAGGGACGAAGGGAAGGACACGTGAAAACGTCCCACGGAGGAGGAGGGATACACTTCAGTGAAAATACAGCTCTGTCGAGGACTCATGATGTCGTGCACGTGCGCGGGTCACACGGTTCGTGCCAGCTCACGTCGGGATTGGTCAGCGGGACAGGTCACGTGACGGACGACTCAGCGAATCAGTGCTCACTCCGGCAGAAAAGCTGTCACTGCAGCACACACACACACACACGCTTCGGAACGCAACACACACGCACACATACAGAGTCACAAAATCACATTTGACCGATGTCTGACAGCTGAAAACTGAAGCAAAATTTCCTTTAGTTCAAGAGACAAAAATCCCGGACGCGCCTTTGGATCTCAGATTTCTGACATCTTGTGTTTGGTGCTCTTCCTCCCCACCTCAACTCCTGCACCCCTTACTTTTCCCCGCTCGTGTTTTGGGCTTCTTTCACCGGAACTTCTGACCCCGCCCAAGCCTCTTGTGGCCCCACACCACCCTTCTCACATTTTCCGTTTCTCGGAGTTTTCTTTCACAAGGAAGGCTCCGCGTGCTGCAAAGAACCCCTCCAACCCCTCCCAAAAAAGAACAGATGTGTTTTCACGAGTTTGGCCTTCCTGCCAACTTCCTGACGTGTTCAGGTGTGCACTCAAGACTCGCTCTTCGTTGCACTGGGCCTCCCGTGTTTGAGTTCTTCTTTCCAACCAATCCCCCCTCCCGGCCTGACCATGCGGCAATGGAGCCGTGTCCCCGCTCCTTCCGGGCTGCCACACGTGCACCCGTCCCCTTCAGGCCCCGTCTCGGTGATGCCCGTGTTCCCGCCCCTTTGCCCGCTGCAGCACGTGTATCAGTCCCCTGCCCAGCTGCCCCTTCACGCTGGTCCACGTGTACCCGCCCCCTTCACGCTGTTGCACGTGTACCCGCCCCCTTCACGCTGTTGCACGTGTACCCGGCCCCTTCACGCTGTTTCACGTGTACCCGGCCCCTTCACGATGTTGCACGTGTACCCGGCCCCTTCACGATGTTGCACGTGTACCCCGCCCCTTCCGCGCTGCTGCGCGTTGTACTCACTCCGGTTTCCCCAGAACTCGTATTGTTCTGGTTTGGTCGCGTTCACCAGGTCGGGCGGCAGGTTCAGAACGCACTTCTGCTTCAGCACGCCCTGTGGAAACAACATGAGACGTTTGACGTTGTGTTGCAGCATGCTGCGTGCGGCGTGTTAGAGTCTCACTGCTACAGCCTGGTCAGCGGAGACAAGCTGCGGTCCTTTGGATACCCCTGGTGGGTGTTCACAATTTCTTGGGAGGGGTTCCCTCCGGACCCAGCACCACCCGACTCAGCAGGCCCAGGCCCAGGCCCAGGCCCCTGGGGAATGGAGCCCCGCGCCGCTCGCTCACCTGGTAGATCTGCAGCCCGATGAGCGCGAAGATGGACAGCACGAACACGGACAGGATCATCACGTCCCGCAGACGCTTCACCGCTTCCATTAAGGCACCCACGATCGTTTTCAAACCTGCCACCAAAAGAATGAAACAATGCAGTTTGTCTGTGTGGTCACACACACACACACACACACACACACACACATCGCACGAACACACACGCAAGCACACATTCACACAAATGCCCCCGCACACATACACACACACAATTCATGCTCACACACACACACACACACACACACACACACATGTACAAGCACACGTCACATTTGTGCTCACACACACACAGCACAACCAAACACACGCACGCACGCACGCATACGCGCGAAGAAGCGTGTGTCAAAAGGCCAGCGTAAGACGACTGTCGCGACGCGATTCGCACGCACCTGGTACTACAGCAACGGTTTTGAGGGCTCGCAGCACCCTGAACGTCCTCAGAGCTGCCACGTTTCCCAATTTGATGAACATGGTGATGTACCTGCAAATAACAACGCAACGCTCAATTTCCATGGCGACCTTCCCAGCGCGGACTGGGTGGTCACGTGATACACGCAACGCAAAGCACACACAGGTTCAGCGCAAGTGGCAGCTTTGGAGCGTCACCGCAGCACGACCGTGAACAAAATCTTCCACCTCAAATTCTGGTAGTTTCAAAATCCAGGTGTGAACTGCGTGCGCAAGCTTGGACACACACGATGCACTGAAAGGGAACGTTCCCCTTTGCACTAGTGAAGTGTGGGCGTGTGATTCCACTGCTTGCTCCCCTGCGCGCAACTTAACGTTGTTCAGTTCAGGAGCAGCCGCTGCTGTGGAGTTGCACTGTTCCCCAGGTTCACGGGGCTATCGGCAGGGCGAGACGCACACTTTCTCCCTCACGCAAACAGATTCTTATCAATCGCACAAACACGAAGCGTTGGAGCCGATTTATTGCGCTCAGAGCTCCCAGCACGCGTGACGTCTTCTCAGCTCATAAATTGCCTTCAAAATCAATGTTCGCTTCAGACACTTTGCCAACAGTCCAAGAAAAGTTATTTTTGTTTGATGTCTGAAGAGAGGCCAACATCAGGACGACGACCTGATGAAACTTGGTCGGGGAAAGAACTTCTCATTTCAGAGCAGAGATACTGGGACCTGTACAGAGAAACAAGTCAACAACTTCCACCTTGAACCTACTCTCTTCAACAGTAGAAGAAGAGTACTCACGATAGCCATGTGTTGAGTACTCATAACATGAGTACTGATGACAGCAGCGTATTGTGAGTACTTGCGGTGACATGACAACAGCATGACGAGTGCTCATGGTACGATGATGGGCACTCAGAACAGCAGCACGACGGGTACTCACGATAGCGCGACGACGGCGAAGTCGAGCCAGTTCCAGGCGTCGCGGAGGTAGGTGAACGGGTGGAGCACGTATCCTCGCGCCACCAGCTTGACGCACATCTCCACCGTGTAGATCCCCATGAACGTGTTCCTGGAACAGTCGCGCAGAACTTTACGCAGCCTTTCGCGCACTAGTTTCTCACGCCTTTGCGAGTTTCTTGATTGGAGGCCGTGTTGTCAACGACAAAATAACCTGACCAAGCATATCTAACAGAGCAAGTCTCGCTGGAGTGTGCATCTGTGACATCTTCTTACCAACCGGAAGCAAGACCAGCAATGCACGCGCAACAACGAACACTCACTCGACGATGGGGATCTCCTCGTTGATGGCCATGAAGACGCAGTTGACGATGATGACGAACATGATGAAGAGAGAGAAGGCCGGGTGCGTCAGGATGAAGATGGCGCCCCGCCGCAGCGGGTTGAAGGGCGTGAGCAGGAACATCGCCTTCGTCGAGCTGAACCGGAAGATGTTCTTGTCGCGCGCGATGACCATGAACGACTGCAACGACGACGACGACGATATGAAGCGTGAGCGATGAAACGCTGACTGACGCTGAGCGTGATTGTGAACAGGATGCGTCGTGCGCGCAGCACAAGGCAATGGGCACTGCGTCGCAAGTGACGTCGTGGACGCAAGATGTACTGGTTTGGAACAAGGACACAATGCGTGGCCATCCTGTGCAAGGGCGGCCTTTGTGTGAGCGTTTTGAAGAACTCTTCGAAGCAACAGCCAGTACAGCGCATTCCGACGTGAAGATTCTAATGCTCAAAATTTCAAAAGCGCGCGCGTTGGTGTGTGGTGTGTGTGTGTGTGTGTGTGTGTGTGTGTGTGTGTGTGTGTTTGTGTGTGTGCGCGCGCGCGCGTCCGTGCGAGTGACTCACGAATTTGTTGTGGTAGAACTCGTCGAGGTCTTCGATCGGCTTCCCGTACAGCTCGGGCGGCGGCGCCCCGAAGCGCCCCTCGGGCACCTGCTTCCCGATCTCGAGCGCCGGGTCCGGCCGGGGCTTGTCTTCATCCTTCTCCTCTTCATGTCTGAAGAACACGGGACGTGATATGGTGTGACGCAACCACGACCAAGTCTTTTTTCGGGGGAGGGGAGCGAACGAGTTGGCCCCGATTTGTGGCAACCAAGTGAAAAATCAAACAGATAGCAGTGTCTGCAGGCTCCTGGAACAGAGTGGGAGCCCCCGCGTCAAATGGTTTGAGCACAAAAAGAAGCAGTGATCTGAATGAGTGTGAACGTTCGTTGTTTTCAGTTGGCATAAATGTTTTCACATTTTCGGTGGCGTTTCGTGTGTGTGTGTGTGTGTGTGTGTGTGTGTGTGTGTGTGTGTGTGTGTGTGTGGAAGAACTGACCTCTCATGGCCCTCTTCTGCCTCCTGTTTCTTCTTCTCTTCCTCCGCCTCCTTGGCCTCCTTTTCTTCCTGCACTCGTCTCTCGATCCTCACCAGAGACTCCTTGGTGAAGAGTCTGTAGCGACAGCTCGGATCAGCACCCGTGTCGTGATCCATCGGGGTTCGGAGCTGGTACTGATGCCTGCTGCTTCACAGAGCTGCCGTTGCTGCTGCTGCTGCTGTTGCTGCTGTTGAGGCGAAGCGAGTCTCTCCTGCTGCTGCCGGCGGGTGCTACGGTCGCAGGACGCACATCTGGACAGAACACACAAGAGAAACCACAGGGTAAGAATTGGGAAGAACCACTGTGTACAGATATCAGGTCCTGACCCCACGAACAGGATGTCAACGGTTCAAGACTGAGCCCACCCCTGGGGCGGGACCCTGGCACTGTCCGTGTTGACGAAACCCAGTCAAATCTGTGTTGATGGGTGAAAAGAAAAGCGATTTAAAGTTGACCATCGTCGTTGTGACAACACACAAGATCTGTGTTGTGAGACACCAGTGATCTGTCCTGAACGTCTTTCACGCTGGTGAGACACACCAGTATCTGGCCCAAAAGTGCAGGTTGGTGAGACACACCAGCATCTGGCCCAATTCCGGCACATCAGCCTGCCGTACGCGTGGGTTTTGACAGTCGGGAGGCGTGGACTCCAAGTCTGCAAACCTCAGTAGATAGCAGACTAGTTCTGACTCACGTCTATCACTTTCACAACAGCTTCACCCAGCAGGTTCAATAACACTGGTTGAAATTGACCTTGCTGCTCATTTGAGTCCACCGAAATGTGAGCAAAATGTTGACAAGTGCGTGAGCTTTGCTTTCAGAGAGAAACAGGCGTTAAAAATTGTCCTGTTTGAACAGCTTCAAAATTTCGCGGTTCGCCTGCTTGCGTCGCCATATTTTAAACACAGCACAAACGTTCTCACTGAATATGCCGTCCATTTTTTTCCTGGAGTTCCATCTTTCTAACTCTTTCACAAATTTTGTTGGAATTATCTGTTCTGTAGACGATGTGAGGCGATTTCAAATTCAGATAAATTCTGAACTTTTCGTTGTCGTCTGCACTTTTCTTCCGCCTTCGTGCTGCCATCTGGCGAGGGTGAAAATTCGCGCCCTGACGTCCGTAGCGCGAAAACGGACGTTTTCGTTGCGAAATCTCATTTTCCTTTTGTGGGGTGGGGAGCAACTGTTCAGGTATTCAATTCGGGTAAATTTGTCCCCAAAATAACCCGATTTTGCTCGTCAGTGCTCAATTTGTGTGCATCACACGTTGAGAGTGAGAGCAGAGCCACTTTTAGCCCGTCGGCCCTGAACATCAACATGGTGAAACATTGCAGCCCGCGACAGGGCCCGAAACGAAGCTGCTATATTTGGTGCAAGGCTCTGTGGGCTGAGTGAGGCCCAGCTGCACTGACTGCTTCGTACAATGTGGAAACTGCGCAGGAAAAAAAGCTGCGCGCATCGCGCTAGCTGAGCAAGGAGCGAAGATCTTCCACCCGAGTCTTCATGTCGTTCAGACAGAGCTGAAGCCCAGTGCGCGAGAAAGGATGTTTCCCAATAGAAACAGAAACTGTGACACGTGTGCACGTATGCGTGTTGCATTGATGGTACATGTATATCTCTTAGCGGAAGTCATTTCACAATTGGTTTTGACTGGGTCCCATTTCTTCCTGAAAGATGTGAGCAGCGTGCGTATCTACAGCGTATTTGTGGTGTATTGAACGACCTGTCAGAAGCGAAACCAAACTCCGCTGCAAAAGTCATTCACTCGTTCTATCCATTTTCGTGGCCCTTCCGTGGCCAGCGAAGTCTTGGGGATCCCAGGACTGGGGAACTCCCGACGAAATTTTTTTGGTGAAAAACATTCAGAAACATGTTTGTCTTTCAAAGACGGATCAGCTGCGATTGTTTCCCGGATCTGCTAAGAGGCGTGGGACACAAGGATCGTGGAGGAACTGTGTCATCTGTGAGCGATCGTTTCCGCTACAGCTGCGGAGATTCTGACTCACGCGCTGCTGTCGTTTTACATCCGCGAGATTTATGTCTGCAAGGAGGGAGGGAGGGAGAGTAAGAGTTGACAAAAGAGAAGGTGTGAGTGTGTGTGTGTGTATGTGTGTGAGAGAGAGAGAAAGAGAGAGAGAGAGGGAGAGAGAGAGAGAGAGAGAGGGAAGAGAGAGAGAGAGAGAGAGAGAGAGAGAGAGAGGGAGAGAGAGAGTGAGAGAGAGAGAGATTGAGAAGTCTGCGGAAGTTTTAAACGCGTTCTTCATTGTGTTTGGAGACTGTCAGTTTGTTCTCTGCCTCTTACCCTGTCCAGGGGGAAAACACCTGACAAAATTCCTGACAAAATCAGGAAACATCGGGAAGGGGCCCAACAACTGACACAAATTTACACGAACGTGGGTTCGATGTTGTGGCTGTTCCAACATGTGATTGGCCTTGTGTTGGTTCAAACGCATTGAAGTTGCAGCTGTGTTGTTCTTGTGGAATGGGACAGGATGCAATCAACTTTGTTTGGTTTCAGACCACTGCCCCGACAAACACACTCACTCAGCATCGTCTGTTTCATCCTGCAGCATTTGCAGTGGATCCAGGCTGAAGTTGGGAGGCCTCGACAGGAATCCGACCCTGATGAGGCTCGTGCAGGGGGAGGGGGGCAAAGTTCTTCGAAAATTTGGACAATTCCTCCTGAGGTCAGGCAGGTTCATTCCTCTCTGGGGTGGAGTTCAGGCTGGGAACACACTCGCAGCGATGCAGCAACCAGCGTGCTGCCCCGTCGTGCTGTGGCGTCGCCCCATTGGGTTTGTTTGGAGGTTGCTGTTGCAAAAGCAGTCCAATGCTGACCCAATAGGGGGACGCAACAGCACGATGGGGCAGCACGATGGGGCAGCACGTCGCGCTTCAGTGTGTTCGCACCCTCAGTAACCCCTGGATTCGCTTTGGGTCGTGCTGCGAGGACGGCGCTGCGGCCTCGGCGGGAGTCGAGCGGCGCACTCCACCCGTGACAGGAGCCGGAGTGGTTATGATAAGCAGAGGAGAGGAGGAGATGGCTGTTTCGTGTCGCGCGTGACAGATCGAGAGTGACGGTGGTGGCGGCGCTGCACGAGTAGAGGAGGGGGGCGAGTGGTGGGGGAGCGAGGAGGGAGAGCGAGGAGAAGGTGAGCGGGCGAGCGGCGAGCCGGGGAGGGCAAGGGGCAAACTTCTTCCACTTAACTCCAGCCAAGGACGGAACCAGCCAAGGAGCAGATAGCAGGGAAGGACCCATGAGAAACATGTCCGACATGGAAAGAGCCAACAGGGTATGAACCATGCAGCGGCGTGGGATTCAGCTCGGGTCCACCCTGGATGAAAGCGATGCAATGAGAACAGTCTAACATCTGCGCTTGATCCACGAGTGAGAGAAGAATCTACCTTGTCACTGTTGCGGGGACAAACTGTGCTTGCGACTGACTGAACCAATTCACAGGAAACATGGCGGCTTTCAACTGAGATTTGTGACCTCACAGATGTTGAGAACTGTGAGACAAGTGAGGAGACAAATGATGCTGTGCGAGACGAGACGAGAGAAACTTAGGAAGACGGGGCAAGAGAAGAGGCACCATGAGAGGTCCGATGTGGAGGGTCCATATTCTGAGAACGTACGCCACGTCACGGGTCGCCAGTAGAGGAGCTTCAAGTCTGATCGCGTGTTGCGAATGAAAATGATTGAGCTGATGCCATGATGTCTGTCATGCCATAGACTGAACATATCTTTGAGGAAATCAAGTCAACTCAAGCGCATTAAATATCATAGGCCTGTTTCACCCTGGACGCGTCATGTGGTGTGCTTCTCAACGGGTGCTGCATTGTCGCTGACTCGAATGCAGCCCTGGACGCAATCTACGGCGAATCCCTTCTGAATCTACAGCTGAGACTTTTCCCCGAACACAAGTCCAAAGCTGCGCAAGAACCAGACTTTACACAGATACACGTGCTTTGTTCTCATGAGCCCTGCAAGGCGACTGAAAACTAAGTCCACCAGTCATGGAAAACCCTATTCTGATTGCGGACTCGGGCCTGCGCTCCCGAGGGAGTGCCTCGGCGTCGGGCTGGGTGGGTGACATGATGCCTGTTTTCAGAGAGAGTGAGTATCCATGGAAGCTTTCTGGATTGCTGGTTGTGGAACCAATGACAAACGACACGGGTCCCCGTGGGAGGCAATTGATTCAAACCAAACGGACCTTCGAGTTGGGTCCATGGACTCTGGGAGACAGGGAGGGAGTTAGGGCAAGGTCAAACTTAACTTGCAGGATTCTCTCCCAACATGAGGAAACGGACCAGCATGTAAGCTGGACTATCGTTCCCGTGGCGGTGCAGGAATGAAGAGTCTGGTACCATTTCCCCGATTGCCGGTTTTTATCGGTGTCGGCCCCCATTTGATTGAGTCCTGTTTGGGTAAAACGTGGGTAAAACGTGCATCTGACACCAGGAACTACGGAGAGATCTCTCCAAGGTTCATTCTTCGTGAGGTGCGTCATTGCCCATCCACAAGCCCTGTGCTTGAGTAAAATTCCCGACGGCAGTCTGTGCTTGTCACATCTTGACCTTGTGGTCCCCTCAGTGCAAGGTCCAGAATCAGCCCTCTCCCCGTTTTTGCTCGGATCTGAGGACGCGTGTCTCGCCCCCGGGCGCGGACACCACGAAGGGTCATTGGCACAGGTTCTGGGGCCGCCTGTCATGTGACCCCTGGGTCATACCGCGAACACCAGCGCACACGCATGCCAAGGTTACAGAACACCACATTGGGTTTCACCAGTGCCAAACAGTATGGCAATAAGGTGTAAGTAGATGTGTTCACACTGACATGCATGTGTGCCACCGTGATCGTGGATGGGGTCGAACCCCAAATGTGTGCTGGCATATGGTTTAGAATGTTGTAAAGCTGTGTGTGATGCGCTGGCGCACGCGGTGAGGCCGAGGGGTGAAAGGTTTCGCGTGCGTGCAGGTGAAATGACGCACGTTTTCCCGCGTCTTTAGCCCCTGTCCTCTCTGCAGTGGGCCCACGCTCCGACTCCGCCCCTTCTCCCCTCTGTCCCTGGGGAGTGAGTCAGGTTGATGATGTTATCGGAACCTCTCACCAGCGATGCCCATTAGCCATTCTCCACGCGACACGTGTGTGTGCACAGCCCGGGGCAGAGGCGGGTCCGGCTTCGGGTCCGAGTGGGGCAGGAAGGGAGGCCCTGGAAGGACCGGCGGGGTTCTGCTCTGTGCAGGAAGTCAACACAACCTCAGTCACCAAGCTGAAGGCAGGGAGTCCCTCCTTTTGGGGCCAGGTACAGGGCGTACAGTTCTTTGCAAGTTCCCTTGGGCCAGGGTCCCCCTGGAGCCCTGAACCTCACTGCTGGATCGGCCCCTGCGAATCGTGGACGGAAAGTCCCTGCCTGTTTGTCACCTTGCGGTACTCATAATGAAGTTGTGGAGGGCGGAAGTGAGTGCACGTGAGAGCGACAAGCTGTTGCTTTGACAGAGAGGCCGCGTGATTCAGATGCATGGGGCGAGCGCTGAGATCACCGTCCTTGATAGACGGACAAATGGGACTTTCTGAAGGTTTTGCATCAAATGCACGTCGTCTTCATCCCGTTGGCTCGTGGAGGGGACGAAGTCCATGACGCATCCAGTGTTGGGACAGGATGTGGTGAGGACATCCCACACCGAGAATCCATTCTTCAAATGTTCCGCACAAATTGTTGTTGCCTGGTAGTCAGTCAAACTGAAGACGGAGGAATCAGGAAAATCCTTCGCGTTGTTCCACTTCAACAGACACATGGAACAAATTTACACCTGGTTCCACCCAATTTGGGTTCAGCGTGTTTCTTTGGGGAGTAAAAACTCCCCATCTTGACTGTGATCTTTTGGTGCCGGGTTCAAAAGCATTCTTCCCTCCCTTGGAAGTCTGTGTCCTTGTTGAAACAAGGCAAGCGAACACCAGGAAAACAAAGGATACAAGGCTTCAGTGGGCCACACAAGAGTACAGTACCCCCCCGCCACAAGGCCAAACCTTCACCTCCATGTCTCATTTTGAAGGAAATTTATCTTCACTGACCTCACCAAAAATTGACTTTCCCAATGTTGAATCTCTCTGAGAGTCAGGTGCTGGCTCAGACCGAGGTCTGGTCCTCAACCCCGACCCTGGTCCCGCAGGAGGTTGGGTTGAGAGAGGGTCTGGAGACTCGGAATCTGAACACAGTCAGAATCGGAACCACGTATTCATTGAGGCAAAGGAAACATGGTGTGGTCATCCACAGTTCAACAACAGATGACCTCATTACTTTCACGCGTCTATTGTTTGAAGCGTGCTGTGAATTTTCAGTCTCAACACAGTAGTCTTGTAAAAGTAATGAGGTCAACTGTTATTGAAGTCAGTTCACACACTTGAAGTGAAGTTTGACTGGCAGAACACACCTCGAGGCTTTGCCTCTCGTGGTGTGATCTGCCAGTCTCACTTCACTTCACGTGTATGAACCTTTACGTCAAAAATACCAGCAAACACACGTACTGTGTGAATAGGCGCTGCGTCGCCGAGTAGACGCAGCACCCTTCAATGCGTGACGTTAATCCAGCGTGACAATCGCAATCTTCACGAAGAGGGACGACGGCTGGCGTCGCGTCCGCGGAACTCGCTTCAAAATCTCCTTTCCGTCGGGGATCGCCCTTCACGACAAGAGTGAGTCAGCCGGGGAGCTTGGGAAAGGGGAAACGCTGTATCACCAAAAATAGGCAGTTTTAGCCGTGGTCATTGGCGTCCTGTGCGATGTCACGTCGCCACGCATCATCACCTTTGCCCACTGATGTTCGCACTCAAACTCTGAGAAATTTAGGAACATCGCACTGAGTACTTCCCTCCACCCACGAGTTGCCAATTTTGGCCTTTTGAGAGACAGGTTGCCAGTTTCTTGAAGAAGCTGATTGGAATCTGGAAACTCCAGCGTTTTGCTACAGATCGTGTGAAGGGCTTCAGATGTGGAGCAGGAAGCGGGAGCTGCGTGTGGGAGCCGAGGCGGACCCCCCCGGATCCAGAGCCCGGCATCGTCACGCGACGTCCGCGTCCGGCGCACGCCACCACAACACGCCGCGTCTCCGGGGCAACGGCGCCGCCGCCTGGCAACGCTCCCAACAACAACAATCAAACCGCATCGCTGCGTGTGTGTAACGACCGAGTAGTCCTCTTTCTGGAAGCAGAACCTCGAAATTGTCTGGAAACGTTTTGTCATAAATGATTTCTGTGCATGTGGACACCACTCTGTTTCTTCGCTAATGCCAACACTACACGAAGCGAAAATGAGCTGCTTCTTTTGTGGAGCAGGCGTTGTCTGCATTCGGCCCGGAAACTCTTCAAGGACGTGATGCCCATTGGAATGCTCGAGTCCTGCAGGCGCATTCTGAGACAATTTACCTCGTTCACCATCCCAAGGCACAAGAATCTGAAAAGGCTGAAACAGGATCACAACTAAGAAGCCCAGATTGTTGGGACTTTTGCAGGAGCGAACCCAAGATTTTGTCCAGAAACTTGGCTCCTTGATTGGACCCGATACCAACTTGATATTTTTCGCCTTTGACCACGTCAAACTGAAGGAGTCGGGCAATGGTTCAGTGGTGAGGAGGCCACAGTCCCTCGTGCTCTGGATACACCCCTGTTGGGGATCCCAAGCAGGACGCAAACGATTTTCTTGGAAGTCCTTCGCATACAGCTTCTTTTGTCTCGCATTTCTCCAATGCGCAAAACCCACGCATCACAACGACGCAAAAAAGCAGCCGACAACGCCGTGAGATGTAAGAGTTCACACACGCTACAAAAATGGTTCCTGTGAAATCATACAATGATTTTTCGAGACGTTTGGTCGAGAAAAGAGTTGTACGAGGATGTATCCAAATATTCTGAGACTCAGCATGTTCATGCGTCTCCGCGAAGGACAATGGACTCTGCTAGTCAGCTCTTGTCTCAGGTCAACCAACCGTGTCAAT
>JAAUXT010122636.1_pt1 | contig 14604 bp, 14 predicted proteins | sample 7278171 | NCBI WGS metagenome assembly JAAUXT01 (sample SAMN14350112, study PRJNA611818) | marine sediment metagenome | isolation source: surface marine sediment (1.8m) | place: French Polynesia: Moorea | collected 2018-08 | reverse complement strand
GTGCCCGGATTGAAGGAAGCTGTAGCAAGCGCGGAGTGAGTACTCAGGGCGCAGAGTGCGATCTCCTCTGGTGGACCCAACAGCACGGCACAAAAAGTCTGCGTTGGTTATTGGACCGCCACGCCAGACTCGGTTGACTGTCACATAAGTGTGACAGCCGGACGTTAGCAGAGAAAGTCAAACGCGTGCGTGTTGAACTCTAAGTTATATTGACCGGTTTGGCACTTATAGAGACTGAACATTATTCACTCTTTGATATGTCAGGGAAGTTTTTGCCTGCACGACACAAGAAGCCTTCTTTTTGCCTGTTTTTCAACACTGTTTTCGCTCAAGCATTTTTTCATTGCAAAAACACTCAAATGAGAAAATGTGAATCTCAACGTCAGCGCGTGATTCTTTTGGAACAGATCCTTGTGTGTGTCGTGTCCAAAAGGATGGACAATGTAATTTTTTAAGTCAGAGAAACTGCACAATGCAATTTGCTGTGCAGTGATTTGTTGGTCTCATTCATTGCTCTGCCAACATCCAAGTGTCACTTGCAAATCAACAAAGGACGTGCTGACAAGAGGCAAGAGTGTCTGGCTGGAAGGTGTGCCTGGACAGATTGGGTGACTGGACTGCCTGGGTGAGTGGCATGAACAGCACCTGTTTGCGGGTGTGTGGGAATGGTCAGTTTGAAAATGCTAATGGTCACACAACGAGGTCAATCTTCGACTGCAGAATGGAGGTTGTTACCCCTGTCCACCCCAGAACCAGACACTCTTTGTGAAGTGCGCACGCACCTCAGGACTCACTCACGGAGAAATAGCGGAGCAGCGCAGGTGAACTCCACCGCAGAAGCAGGAGAAATTGCTCATTTTTACGAGGAGCAGTGCTCGCCGGACGTCTGACGAAATTGTCGTTGAATGTCAGAGTGAGCCCCTGGTGTCCTAATTACGGTGCTTAATGTACCTCGCTGCCTCCTGCAGGTATTGACCCGCACTCCTCTCCCCTCCTCCCACTTTTCTTGGATTCCTTTTGCTATCTTGCAAAATTCTTTCCACATCGTCATATTTTCATGCTGGTTGTTTTCACACCGAAACGAGGCCTGTGCCTCTCTTTCCGCGACGATCCACGCTCGTTGTTCTTTATCAGACAGATTCAGCGAACAAGTGCACGAAGCGGAGGAACACCTTCACCACCACGGAGCTTGCAATTGTCTTCTCAGTTGTCACAAAGAACAATTCCTCTCTCAACCTTGAGACAGACACGAACATATCGAGTTCTTCCTTCCGCGAGATCTCGTCTTGGAACTCCCAACAGAAAGAAAGCAAGACTGTGGAAGGCACAAAGCATGTCAAAGAGTTCATCTGCGTTTCAAATGGAAAGAGTGAAATTTCTTGTCAAAGTGAAAGGAAGGTCCCTTCTCCTTTGTGGGAATCTGCTGCCTGTGTTCTTCACTGTTCGTTGGATTTGAATTGAAAAGTGAGAGAACTCTGTTCATTTTGAAATCATTTCTATCTGAAAGCTTTGTGCACAATGGTCAATGCATCATGACCAGCCTTCTGGTTTGATGATGGTCGACAGAATATGACTCCTCATGTACTCCAACGGAGGTTAGCAGAGCAGTCTTCAGAAAATTTTTTTTTTAAAACGTCCAAGGTGGGACAAACGTGAAGCATACGTACTCCAAAGATGTTCATGGTTTCCTTGGTGGAATTTTGTTCTTTTTTTTTCGTTGGGGATTGTAAGCGCTGGGTTTTGATCCTTTAACCAGGTCAGATCAGTCTCACAGATCAGCCGCAAAGCAACACAGTTCTTTGAGTTGTGATATGACTGTCACAACTAATGCCCAGACCACAGTCAAACAAAACCGTGCAGCCCTCATCAATTGTTCCGCCATAAATTTTGCATTTAAATGAATATGAATGCACTCGTTTCTTACGGCAGGAACGCTCGCTGGGAATACCTATTAATCTCTGCAGAAACCCCGCGTCCCCGCACAACAAAGGCAGTTTCCTCCAACAGATTGCCAAAACAGACACGTGGAAAAATTAAACCCCAAGTTTCCCCTTATTTGGCAAAAGTGATTTCTGCTAAAACACTGCACGTGTCATTTCCTATGTTTGTTCAGGATTTTTGATGAAAGGTCAGGATTCCACAGAAATGTGAGAAATGTGAGAAATGTGAAGAAATTGCGGGTAAGTCGAGACATTTTTCTTCGAGGTTTGCAGCAAAGCTGGCACTCCGGACGTTCTCTCTGATCCTGTCAACAGCTTTGGTCTGTTGTACCAAACCACTCTGACCACAGACATTCGCCTCTTTTTGAGGAAAGGTGTCTGAAGTTTGTCGCCTGTTACCAGCCTTTGGCTGCAGGGTTATGTGTTTGCAATCTTCCATTACCTTTGTTTGAACACACCGAAACTGTTTTCACATGATGAGCGTTCCCTTGGTGGCATTTCGACTCACTTCATCAGGCCTTATCTCCCAGCTTTTGATCTTTGCTCACACAGGAGACAAAGAAGACAAAAATTGCGAAAAATGCTTTCAGGATGAAATTGCTGTCAACAAAAGGCGTGAGCTCGGAAAGCACACCCACAACGAGATATCCGCGGTTTCACATGATTAAGACTGTGAATCGCGCCCACACTACACAGCAATTTGGAATTCCTTCGGAAGACCACGGCGTGCGCAGTCTTCCTGAATCCGCCCATCTTGATACATATTCTTGTCACTGCGACATCCGAGCCGACCCACACACATGCGGCCAAACGCCATAAGAACGTATCGTGTTTCTGGATGGGAGGAATAATGTATTGCGATTACTGTCAATGTGAATCTGCTTTTCAGGAGAAAATAAAAAGGAGAAAGGTTGAAACTTTTTCCTGCGTCCAGATTGTAAATTGATGTTCCGCCTGATTCTTCCTCTCCTGAGTGTGGACAAATTGCATTCAGCGTTTACGACCACCAAATGAAAGCTTCTGAGCAGCTGTGAAAACACGTGCGATCGGGATCTCCTGTCCGCAACGCACCAAGCTGCGAGTCTGTGAATGGATCAAAGCTGTGTGTGTGGAGGCAGCGTGGAAACCTCACTCTCACCTGCAGGTTCCAACGCATTTGACCACAGGAATTTTTCAGGGGCTCAAACCTGGAGGAACCAGCCACGAAACCATCAAGATCTGATCACCCTTCATCCCGGGGTCGATAAGGCAGGAACTGGAACGCCCTATAATGTTCACGCACATCGCAGGAATGACCGTTCAGGTTCTGGTGTGCCTGGACCTGTGAGCCATCCAGGTGAGGTACGCCAGACCACCCCAATGACACCACACAACAGTGCCTTGGCTTTTTTGAAACAGACGCCATTGGAGCCACCCTTCATCCGGTCGTCCCAAACCAACCAACAGTTTTGCTCACTCAAAAAGTTGATGATAAAAGATGTGGATTCCTCGTCGGGTAAACCAACCTGTGGAACCAACTGCACTGGGAAAAGCGACATTCATCAAGCTCAGGGGGTGGAGTGGGGCGAGAGCCTTGATTTGAAAATTCAGGCACACAATCGAGCAATGATTTAAACTGATTCTGCGCAATATTTACGCGCCATTGGGTTTCCCTGGAATATCCCGTGTTCAGCCTGTCAGTCGGAGTTAAACGTGAGGAAAAGATAACAAAATTAATGGCACAAAGCGAGCTCAAGCTGTCGCCATTTAATCAGTTTTTGCAAATGGAACGTCTTTCAACAGCGAAACCAAATCTCATCTGTTTGAAAGTTGCGAATAAATTTCAGTGCGAATATCTAGGTGTTTGGCTGTGTGCTTTTGTTCTGTCGTCTCAGGTTGCGACTGAACGAGACTCCCAGGGTTCGTGCCTTGGCAATTCCTTGTACCACGGACCAAGTCGGAAAAACTCATCCAAAGACAGAAAAACAACTGATCGCAGCACGAACGGGGCAACCACCCGAAGACGGTCGTGCCCTGCATCCGTTTCTTCTGTTTAGCATTGTGCAGTTCATCTCTTTTGACTCCTTTGAAAAGGAACATGGCTTCTTCTGTTTTTCGCTGGACACCATGCGCGGCTGAAACTCCTGCAGAGAGGCAGTCCATTTCATGCCACGTCTCCTTCGATCGCCTCCGCATCATGTGGGAAACAGATGCGCCTTCGACATGCACTTCCACTCGGACCTCTTCAAAAACCTGTCATTTTCTCAAAAAGAACTCTTGACAGAAGAGCTGGGAATTATGGTCTTGAAAAAGAAAAAATATTTTCCAAACAGAAACCATCCAGGTAGAAATTGCCTTCAGGCATCGAAACTGGGACTGTTGGGAGAGACGCTTTGTGTTTTACGAGCGCCATATCAAACCTTATCAAGGACCCTGCCATATCACAAAGTCCATCACGACTTCCGAATTTATGTCCCAAATTGCCCACAGAAATAATGGCAAAATTAGCAAGTGAGTGGAGTTGTCAGTGAAGCTCATCACAGCCCATGATCCCCATAAGCCGGCCATATTTCCGCTTTGTGGTCAATTACAAAGTTACGGAACAGATATGTTCCCGGCTGGCAATGCATGCAACTGGTGGGGAATTGGTCCAGACATCATCAAGGCTGAAAGACCGATCATGGAGTCTTCCGCCATTCCACGTTGGCAAAAGAGACGAGATTTGTGTTCCACCAGTTGAACTGGATGGACGCAATCGTTCACGCTGATTTTGCGATCAGCAAACAAAACTCCACGCACAAGTGATCAACACCAACCTTCTGCAGGCTTGACGTTCTTCCCACTCTGCTCCCTGTCTCAGTTTCAGCTCAAATCACAGACAAATGCGAACACTTGCACGTACTTCCTTTGTTTTCCTGAAGGATAACAAGCGAAACCTCTAGCAGCAATTCACACAACCTTTGAACACCCAGACAGTTAATCCCGCACTTGATGTATGGTGCTCGACCCCGCTTTGCTTTTGGCTGGCCCCTGGCGAGGTTCTTCAGGAGGAGTCACTTGTGGATTGGCACGTAGTTCGGAAGAATTCTGGATTTTTGTCTCGTGCAGATTCAGAGTTGCAACAAGGTGCCGTTTCAGGTCTTTGTGAGTGTTGGTTTTTGCCCGGAAAGAGCGCGTCCCCGTGGGTTTCAGTGAAGATTCTTTCATTCAAAAGCTCGGTTTGTTTGTGGCAGCGTCTCTACCCACAAACAGAACAAAAGGCTGAAACAAACGAGTTTGATTCATCAGCCGTCCGTTCGTTACGTTCGTTGAAGTTGCAGTGTGACCTGCGCAGTGAAGTTCTGCCTGCGCGACTTGCAACGAAGAGAACTTCAGCACGCACTTGAAGAAACACAGAGACTTGGTCCTGAAACACTCGTTTGAAAAGATTCAAAAGGAAGGCACGGGGATGTGGACGACCTCGGCTGGAGGGACAGGTCGCGCCACACGACTGTCTCGTCAAAGACAACACAGAAACAGAAAGGCGCTCGTGGCTGGACCACAAACACTTGGGAGGGGGTCGGAATTTTTCACAGGTCACTGCAAATACGGAGGGTGCCAATTCACTCGTTGCGAGTCATTACGGCCACTTTGTATGGCATGTGTGTGACGCGGTGCGCTTTTCCCACAAGCGCGGCGAATCTCGCCTCCAATCCATTACGATTACTGTCAATGAGAGGCCACTTCGTACCCAGAGTGGACAAATCGTGTAGACAAAGCCGCCTGTGCAAATCCCACACCGCGAATACGAATTCTCGTCAGTGTCTCACATTACTTCCGAGCCAATGTGTTCCGAGGTGGATCTGGTTGAGGCCACCACGAGAGAAACGCTCTGGAGTCTGAAGTGAAGCGTGGAAGCCGCGTGGCCTGTTGCTGAACCCAGCAAGTGGAGGCTCCGAGCGTTTCATTTATGATGTGGTTGAGAGATGCAAATCCTAACAATTGCTTCACTAATCCACGAACTTCCCCGTCAGTCTCGCACCCAGATTCCTCAGATTCCGAGACTCATGTCTTCATTCACGTTGAGCATGGATTCATTACACTGACGTAATCGAGTTTCTGGTGAAACACTCAGATCCTGAACCCCTTTCATTGCGCAACGCAAATCTTTGCCCGAAGAATATTTCCCATTTCAAGATCATCCGTGCGTTGGATTACTTGAGGCTGATTCCATATTGCACTTGCGCTGGAGCATGTTATTTTTCCTCATCTGATCCCGTATTTCTTGCCCATGGATTTCGCCCCTGTGCAGAAAACAGATGATGAAACAGCTAAAGTTCATTGTTTACAGCCAAGTCTTTCTCCACTTGTCAAGATTTTGTTTTCCTAAGCGTACAAAAAGAAACCACCACCTGGCCATCTTCCCAGTGCCTTGAATTTTTCTTTCATGCAGACTTGCTGAATGACTTCACGGATAATTTCCACCTTTCATCAACGATTGATGTCGGATTTCTCCAGACAAATGGGGACAATTGCAGATGTGAACATTTCAGAGATCTGTGCTCCGAAAATGTCAGGAAATCCAACCGCATCGAAAGCTAAATTGGAAATAAATTGAGAAGAACGAGTGTGACGAAGCAAATTTGGTGGAAGAATCTTTTCTGCCGAAGTGAGCACGTTGTTTTGCTGGGCGAAATCACCACTTTCCGTTTGTGACGCGCTGCTCAAATCCCTGCAGCTCCCTCCATCTCTCCCCTTGTGTCTTGACAAGTGTTTTTGGAGTGTTCCGCCTTTCAAAGAAAGGAAGTGATTTTCTCCCAATCAAGCGTAAACCAGCAGTTGAAACCAGTACATCTTGGTCCATTCGTTTTGCCTCGAAACAACATCGGTATTTTCCGTCAAATGATTACATGTCAATCAAAATTCGTCTTCCTTGTATTTGACATGATTTGATTTGAACCCGTTTGTGATCGCAGAAAAAAGGTTTTCAGAGGAGAGGTCTTCGGCCAAAGCTACGAACAGGTCAAGTTCCCACGCACTTGTTTGCTCCTGCAATTCATCAAATCAAGCAGGAGAGCTGGATGGTGGAGGCAGGATCCAGAACATACGGGTCCAGTTTGTTTCATTGAGAACATTATCGTGCTACCCCAGCTTCGCACTTGTTTTCAGGTGCAGAAACTCGTTCTGGCAGCACATGTATGAGTCTCACGTCACACAAGGAACGCAATGGGAACTTAGAAAGAATGAAGATTTTCCGACGTACGAGACTCTCAGTCTGTGTGTTGTTCAATTCGATATCGGTTCACAAAGACGCACTGGTCCAGACCTGCAGCGTGTGTCCAGCGTGCAACAGACTGATGGTGATCACCAATGAATGAAAACTGGAACAAGCCAATTGTTCTGCAGCTGTCTCCCTCGAAACTGACAAGCAGATCAAGCATGGCATCTGGTCAGGATCTCAGCAAACACAAGTATATTTTGCAACCCAGCTTCACGAGCAGAGGCGGCAAAGGTCAACGGCACCAGTGAGGTTTACTTCCACTGAAATTTCAAAGTGGCGGAGGAATTGTTCTTGTGGCATAATTTGCAAAGGTGGGAGATGCATAGTGTGTGGTTGTTTCCCTTGGTTTTGTGGTTTGTTCAACTGCTCGCCACGCAACATGCACTTGTGTTCAAAACTGAATTCTTGCAAAGTTGCACTTTCGTTGTTCTTCCTATGGACTCTTGAGCCTTCTGTCGAGCACCTGGACAACCTGACCAGCGCTGAGTCCAACGAAGGCAAGACGACACGGAAGTGTGGCGCGTAGGCTCGTCTTCCATCAAATGTCATCACGGAGGGTCTATGGAATGTTGCTCCGGGATCTGCCTTGCTTAGTTTTAGCCTGGAGATATTTCGCGTGAACGGAAGTAAAAAAGGAGGCACTCACGAGTCCGAGAATCTTGGTGAGGTAGAAGCCGATGGAGACGTCGATCGGCCGCAGCACGTTCACGATGGGACGCGCGTTCCGGTTGTAGCCCTGCAGCAGAGTGGCCAGCAACTTGTTCTCAAAATTGGTTGGGTCTGCAAAGAAAGAGTTTTTTTCAATGGAGAATTGATCTTCTTATGTTTATGCAAGTGTATATGTCTATGCGTGTGTATTGACAGGGGTTGAATCAGAATCAGTTTGTTCAGAGACGACACAAGCGTTCCGAGCAAGACGCGAACGGAACGGACAGATCCTATTCAGTACCAATGTCTTTCTTCTCCACCTCCAGTTGACCTATTTTATTCTTCATACACAAGTAACATCGCAAAAAAAAGACAACAAACAATTTTCATGAAACTGCACTCAGTTGGGGCGATCTGTGTGATGAATGACAGTGGTGCAAACTCAGATAGCAGATAGCATCAAACGATGATAGATAGCGCGGCGTGCTGAACGGAAAAAACTCCCATCCATCTCCGGAATGCGGTGTCAGATGGCGGGAAGCGGTTCAAACAAATAAAGCCCTATTGATGATACATTGTCTTCCTATTTGTTCAGTTTGCTGTTTGCCTTTTAATCTGACAAGCTGAATTCAGGTGATGTTGTATCTTCCAATGCGGTTTTGTTCACCCCACGACGCTGCGCTTTTGACAAAAGACTCATTCCTTATCGCAACAGCTGCGCGTGTTGCAGCTCCGAACACCAAGCAAAAACAAAGCGCTTACAAAATCGTTGACCTCAGGTTGAAAGAATCTGTTCACAGACGTACTCGATTCCTTTGCCTATGAGAAAAGCGCAGTCGCTTCTGAGTGTTTGGTCACTAGCCGCACACAACACCCATTGCCATTCATGTTCAGGAGCGGTGGAACACAAGGACCATACAGCGCCATCCAGAATCTCAGGTGTTCGGCTGCACCAAACGTTGTTTTTTACGACCCGTTCCCTGCCTGTGTGCTGCCACTCTGGGTCTCCTTCCAGACTTTCTGAGTTCCCATCAAGGCGAAAATAACTTCGGCCGTTTCAAGCAATGAATTCTTATTTCTGAATTCTTTGAAACGCAACTTGTTTTCCTCAGTGAAAAACAAAGGAATATCTGCTGAAAAGGGACGAAAAGCCAAGCAGGCGTGAGAAAAGAGTATGAGCGACAAAGTTCTGTCGGTTTTGCTCTGGTCGAGAAGTCGCTTCAGACATAGAGAGCCAGTTTTGCCACGAAGATCCCACGAGGGATTGTTCTGATCAAAACAGGAACCAGTGCGCAGTTCCTCTCCTGTCTTCCCAACAGCAGGTTACGAAAACAGTGAAAAGGTCCATGAGGAACCTGTCATCCACAAAGTCGAGGAGACGAGAAATGAATGTCTCCTCGTGTGCTCTTCACAGCCCTGCAAGACCACATGCCATTCAAATCACAAAGAAGCGGAGAACTCAGAAATCCGAGTCTGCCCAAGAGGCACAAGGAAATCCCCCAGAGACGCGTTCTTCTTCTCCCTATGAAATTCTGTCGTGTTGCTTCAAATAGGGATCAGCATTCCCTTGCACTGGAACACAGAGATGTGGATTGTGAGAATCAATTTACGCACAAGATGAATGGCTGGTGGGTAGCCACGGAGTTTTCCACGTTGGATACTGAGGACACATCGCAGTGAACATCACCAACAATTACGACTCAAAACGTGGATAATGGGCCTCCGAAGCAGCCCGCGGTTCCTTCGCTTGGTCTTGTGCGACAACACGGCAGAAGCAAAGGCGAAAGGTCAGGTCCACAGTGACACTCAGAAGAATGTTCAATTGAGGCATCTTGGCACGTTTTGCCAAACAGGACTCCCAGCGTGGATGTCAACTGAAGCTTTCGGAGTTCCTGGTCTGTAAAGGAGAATTGTTCGAACAAACTTGGCGTGCCCCTTTCCGTCGAATTAACCATTGTTCGACTTGAGCAGTGTATTTTCTGCGGGTCCAGTTCATACTTGTCGAGTGCACCGGGAAACCGAAGCGAAGCAACCGAGCTCGAATTGAGCGATTCGAACTCTTCACGAGAGAAACGAAAATCGTTCACAAAATTTATGCTGCCACCTTTGCTGCGAGTTGGGGACTCTGCCCCTGGCAACAGCACCAGCAGCAGCAGCAGCAGCAGCAGCAGCAGCAGCAGCACCACCACCACCACCACCACCACCACCACCACCACCACCACTACCACCACCACCACCACCACCACCATAGCTCCACCTGCTGGTTTGTGATACCTATACCCATGTAACAATATGTAAAAGCACACATCAAATTTCTTCTCATTCTCTCTGCAGAGGACTGATCGCAGCTCTGTTGTTCAGATAACGTGAGAGCATCAAGACATGCAGCAGGGTACAGCTTGCAGGGTGTTGTGGCACTCTTCCTCAGCTTCATTGCCTTGTGCTAATCTCAATTTTGTTCACACTTTTTGGCTGTCTGATGTTTCTCCAAGGCTCAAAAAACATTTTCAGTTGTTTGCTGGTTGTCAGGGCCAGCGGACTTTTGGCCAATGTGAAGTGTCTGGCTTTTCTTGCACGCTTTTCTCTGGTGCGCATGGAAAAATGTGGCACGATATTTTACTAAGTGTGTGGCAAGTGAAGTGGTTATGATGAAGTATTCTGCAATTTATACATGAGAACCCTTGGTTTGGCTGAGACTCCACACCTGCTGCACCTGTTGGGCCTGCAAAATATGCTTCCTCAGTCCCGGGAATTTTCTTTGCCTCGCTGCAGATGCACAGACCCTGTCTGACTTTGGCCAAAATATTCCAACAAGCATGTGCATGAAAAAAGAGTATGGCACGACAACTTACGTGTCCCTGAGCGCAAAGGGAAACATCAATAAACGTCACTTGAATTTTAAAAAATGAGTTTTGGTGTTCATGAAGAAATCATGTGCACACAAATTACCCGAGGGAACTTTCAATTGTCAGAGAGAATTCCCTGCAAACGGGTTTGTGGACCCCAAAAACTGCAACATGGAATGAAGTCATTTTTGAAAACGTGTTTTTCAGGCAAAATCAATGTTGTCATCACCGTGTTGTGTGACAGTGCGTGAATGACACACTCGGTCACGAGTTTGACCAAGTTCCAGGCCCTTTACGGTCACAAATTCAGCGAAGGCAGAAATTCGTGATTTGGGGGACCATCCCATGGTTTGTGGGAGAATAAGAAAATAATCTCTCCATTCCCTTTCACAACAAGGTATCATGTTCTGTTTGAGGTCGCAAACGGAATAACAATGCTGCAAAATGTAGCAGAATCCAAAATAATCAAAAAGAATTTTTCACAAGCTTTGACTGATTCAGTCACGGCCTCGGTCCAGATAATCGAAACTGTTTGGCTCTTTTTCTGTGCACAGCAGCGGTTTTGCCACTCGCAAAGAAAGGCAAATGGTTTTCTGCTGTCATTTGTAGTCACATTGGACCCCTTGTTGAATGGACCTTTGGACCTCTTTACCTTTGACAAGTGTGTGCCTGAACCTGTTCCGTGTTCCTGATCGTAAGTGTGGCGGCTTCTTTGCTTGTTCCTTTTTCCTTCCTTCACTTCTCCAGGCATTGCTCTGACCAAAGTAACTTTCCTTGACAACTGCCTCCTTGTCACTCTGTTCCTGATACTCTGAAGGTTCAGTGGGCTTCACTTTTGAGTTGATAAAGCTGATGTTTCCAGGTGTGTCTTTCTTCGTGCCTGAACGCTAATGTTTGTTGGTTTTTTGGGTGTGGAAAGTGTTCTTGAATTTTCACCTTGTGTGCTTGTTCGCAAGGGGCGTTTCTGTTTGTCTGTTTTTTCCCTCACTTTTCGATGGGCTCTGTTGTCTGGGATGCTCTGGAGACAGGTTTCCTGGGGAACCACCGGGACTTGTCCAGGTGTGCATCTGATATGTCAGAGAAGATAGGAGAAAACTTGGAATTCTCCTGTTGAGGTCCTCTCTCTGTCTTCCTGTTCACAAAGTGCAGACCGAATTTTGTTTGTTCTTTCTTTGACACACCTTGAAAGATTTCCCAAAAGGAGGAGAAGTGACATTTTCTGTTGGGAAAAGCTTGTGCCAGTTTTCATTTGGGAACAATTATGATGTGGTGTCCAAATCCACAGCAATTCCTGGTCTGTGTGTTTCATGACCCGATTCCCGGTTCAAGAGCAGGTGGGTGGAGGGATGCACAAGACAGCAACATGCTGATGGAAGACACAATCCACTTTGTGGAATTTTCAACTGGTGTGCCATTCACAGCTCCAACAAAACAGCACTTCTTACAGGGGTGCCATTGGGGAGTGGCAGCGCGCAACTGAGGAACACACCAGTTGTGTCTGATAACGGGATCACTTTGTGCAAGGATGGCATATAAAACTTGGATTTTACTTTGAGCATCCCGTCAAAAGGCAGGGAACCCACTTTCTGGACTGTGCAAGGGACATCAGATTCTTCTCCAAGTTTCAACCGCAGCTTTTTCAATTGTCTTGTGGGAACTTGCAGGTTCTTCCAGATGACTTTCAAGGAAAGCTTCGCACACGTGGCAGAAAGTCATTCAAAACATTTCATTTCCAAGGAGAAAATATTTTTACAATGCGAATTGAAAAAGGTCGTTTGAAGAAAAAAACAGGAAGACCTGGAAGTCCCTCGTAACCCAATGCTAAAATGTTTTCAGGTCGTTGTGTTTTGCTGAATCAAGTGAAATGAAATACCTACTAGCTCTTGTTGTTTTTTGCATAAAAATGATATCAAATGGCACTGAAACGCTTCATTGCCGATAAGTCTTCATTTCAAGTGGACTTTATGCAATTTTTCTGTCCAATTATCTTCATCGAGATTCGTTTATCTTCTTGATGAATTTCAAGGAAAAGCGGATTTCAATTCAATGATTCAGAATGAAATCGTCAAGAGAATTAAGTCGGCCTTGATCAAAATGACAGTAGGAACGTCTTTTGGGAACTTGGCTTGACATTCATTAATACTTCACTGATATTTGGGATCCTGAAAACCACGCTGACAAGGTCAACGCGGAAACAGGATAACTTCCCAAGGATTCCAAGGGGGAAAAGGGAAAATGGTTCCTTTTCAATTTCTCTGGAACCAAAGGAAGTTGTCTGAGTCCTGTTGTTTGGTTCACTTTACTCTTTCTCTCTTTCTCCAACTCTCTCTTTCTCTTTCTCTCTTTCTCTGTCTTTCTCTGTCTCTCTCGCTCGCTCTGGTTTTGGCAGTTTGGTGTGGGTTTCAGTCTTTGGAGCCAGCTTGGTGACAAATCTGTTCACATGTCGAACACTCATCTCAAGAGCTTCGGGGGCAAATGTGACGCAAACCAACCAGACAGGAGGATGGTGGGATTTCGATGCCATCAGGACCACCAGGCCCAAAAAGAGAACCGCGAGGGTCTTGTCTTGTCATGCCAAACATCGCTCTGAATCGTGAAGAAAAAGCAACTCGTTTCTGAGCAAAAGTTGTGATGTGTCAGAAAACAAGCAAAATCTCAGCACTTCAAACTCAGAGACTGAAGAGAGTGGGACATGTTGCCACAAAGAGAACGTCATTCTTGTCACTGTACAAGAAATTAATGACCTTCTGAATAAACTTCGTATCATTTGTATGCACGCCAATGGAGCGCCTGCCTCATTAAGGAGTAATTTCCTGGAGAAACAGCTGTGCTAAACTGTGGTAAAGAGCTCTCAACTTCTTCTCTTGTTTTCCTGCTCAGCTGCACCTTATGTTGGTCACGATCACCTTTTGAGTGACACGGCCGAGATTTGATCATTATGCGTCTTTTTATTGAGCATCATTTACAGCAAGTTGTGTGTAAACGTGTCTTACGAGAGGTGTGAACAGCAATGCTCCTGAACGTAAAAAGAACAAAATCAATTTTGAGAGTTTGTGTAGGGGCTGTGCAGCAATCATTGTCCTTTGGGCTTCTGGGCAAATGTCACTTTGCACCACCAAAACAGGGTGCGGCTCGAAGTGCACGTCTCCATGTTCAATCCCTACCTCCTGACGCTTGGTCATCCACCCGAGACCCACAGGGGTCAGCTGCCCAAAATCTGAATCTGCCCAAAAGCTGAACTGTACCGTCTGACTCACGAACTGTGCTGATTCAGTGAGCAGGGACATTCTGTTTTCTGAGGAAGCAAAAAATCAAAGGTCGCGTCACTTGACACTGTCATGACAGTACGCTGTCTCACAGGAGACACGACCCATTTGAGAGTCTTTTTTGCCTTTGATTTTGGCCTTTGCTTGTCTTTGATTTGGCCTTTGCGTGGATTCTGCAATATCCTCACAATGTGTCTTTGCCGGATCGTCACAGGTGGCACATTTTCTCTCGTTCACGCACGAATCAAAGGTTCCTCTGACGAGACTGGAAACATAGTTCCTGTCTTTGGTGCCTGAAGTAATGTCACCAAACACTTCGTGCTTTGTACGCGGTAAGAGCCACTAACAGAGTTCCCGCTGGTTCCTGCCATTTTTCGTGTCTCACCGATCCATCGCAGTCGGTTGTGAGCTTTCCTTGCGTCTGGAAATGAGAACATATAAAAATGATGTGCACCTCTATTGCGTGGGATTAGTATTCTTAGCACTCCGGCCACGGTTGAGACATTCTCGACCCGCGAAGCAGAAGGCTTCAGCGGTCTGCCCAAAGTGTTGGTAGCAGGGCCCTGAACTTCTGGTGCTTTCCCCATTGTCCCTTTCGTGTTCTCTGGACAGCCCCAAGGTTTGCAAGCAGGCACGGAATAAAAAGATAACATGCCTCAGGTAAG
>JAAUXT010034020.1_pt1 | contig 14605 bp, 17 predicted proteins | sample 7278171 | NCBI WGS metagenome assembly JAAUXT01 (sample SAMN14350112, study PRJNA611818) | marine sediment metagenome | isolation source: surface marine sediment (1.8m) | place: French Polynesia: Moorea | collected 2018-08 | reverse complement strand
CATTACCAAGCAACCAATCACCAATTCTAAAATTTAGCCCCAGCAATTGTTTACATTTTCTCAATGTACTTCCTTCAGCAGATATCAACCATTTCTGAGCTATAAAGCCATTTATATAGCCATAACCCAATTTCACAATATCGGCCTATTGGTTTTTCACCATAAAAACACATAAAATCAAAAATTTGTTCTTTTGACACTTCAGGCATGAACTACAGCCTGAAAGTGAACAAAAAACTAACATGACTAAAATTGAACAAATAGAACACTTCCAAAGTCACATTCACACATTTTGCCTCTTGATGCCTAAAGGTGATTTTCACCACCATACATTATACAATGTATGGTTCAAATCACCCAAAAATTGAAAAAAGCAAAATTGAGAAAAATGTTTTTTTCACAAAAATGACCCATTTCTAGTACACAGAACAAAAGTTTAATTACTTTTGACATGTTCCCGCAAGGTGTGGAAGTCAATCATCTTTCAGACTTGATCCATAGTTACCTGGCAACACTGGGGTCTGAGGAGATAGTAACCCCTGAGCAGGCCAAAGTGACCAAAACCTGCTTTGCCAATTCTGGTGGAATCTTGACAAGTGCTTCGACTTGCAGAATGGCTCCAGAAAGAGAAGTAGAGGTACAACAACTTCTCTGCAGCATGGGGGGAGTGATGAGAGAGGTGGTGGCCATCAGGATTGAGATCAGAGAGCTGTTTTGATGCAAGGAGGGCCCTCTGCAGGACTTGATGTTCTAGTAGATGGTGGCCACCAGGAGGGAAGGTATCACAGTGGAGTTCTTTCTGACATTCATGTCTAGTATTGACTGCAGTGTTTTCCTTGAGGATGAGTTCAGGTTATTGGTCGGGTATAGAGGAGACAAACCAGATGGACATTGGAAGCAGCTGGTCAATAGATGGTGCAAGCTACATCATGATAGGAAGAGGAAGGATCCCTGTCACAAACCTGACCAGGCCTGCATTGATTTGTTCCATTTTCTGGTGTCTCATGATGTCTTCTGTGTAAAAAAAACCATCTTATGTGACCCAGAATACTCTCTCTCTCTCTCTCTCCCATTGAGTTTCAATGGGTAGTTGGGTGTGAGACAAGTGGTTGGCCTTCTGAGGTATTTGCACCTCATGGATCTTGATTTCATTTGGGGCATTGTCAATGTCATCATCCCCAACATGAACACATGCCACCTGCAACTCATTAGAGGAGTCATCTTTGCCCTCACTTTTGTCAACTCCATGGGCTTTTCAGCTTTGGCCCTTGGTTTACTGGTCTGCTTCTGCTAGTGATCAGCTTTATTCTTGAGTCACTTTGGGGCCCAGTATCCTGTCTTATTGCAGTTTGTGTACATCATCATGGCTACTGGGTAGTTAGCTTTTCCAGGAGTGTACTGTCTGGTGCAGAAATTGCACTCACTAACAAATGCTTTGCCACTTGATTTCTTGCCTTTCTGCACTTTCACATCACTGATAAGTTTGGACTCATAGATTGCCTTGGCTCCAGACAATATCAAGCAGTTCCTTGAGGCCATTATTATCTCACACCATGGTCAGGCGATGTTGTACTTTGTATTTGATTGCAGTGTCTGAACCATTGAAGACACGGCATTGGCTTGCCATCTGATGCATATGGTCCACGAGGTCATCAACTGATTCATCAGAGTACAGAGTAAAGTCCTGAACGGCCTTCAACATCTGCATGAACCACTATATATTTCACCATTTGATCAGTGGGAAGTGGTTTCATTTTGGCTGGTGTAGCTCCATAGAGTGCACTTGTGCCACAGTCTACTTGCATCTCTGCGCTCTTTCGTCAAGTACTTCCCCTTTTTGAGCCAGTGAGATCTATCATCGCGCGTTCACATTCACGCTTGGTAATCGCAAAGGAAGCTTTTTGGGGTCTGCATGACTAAATTTGACCATGGTTTCCAAGCACAAAAACAGCTCCTTGTAAGGGGCAGACATTAGCCAAACGTTTTCGGCAAAAGTGCGCCAAAAACGCAAGTTCTCTGTCCACAGAAGAATTTTTTTTGCATCTGTCTGAAATTTGTGTGAGAGATAAACTTGTGAGGGACATGGATCCGAATGGCTTCAATGGCACGGTTTTTATTTGAAATACATGTGAAGCTGTCCGATCGAATTACAAATTGCATGAAATCCATCACATCGAGCGTCAAAGAAGACAACACCGACCGGGAATATCGGCAAATCTGTTTCACCGACACCACATATGGACAAAGAGGTGCTCAAACCACACACACACACACACACACACACACACAAACTACCTACCTCTGGAATAAACTTTGAGCGACACAGACTCACTCACACACACTGCTCGTACGTACACCACCTCGCACACAACTCGCGTAGTCTGCACAAACACGGCACATGCACCTCTGCACATGCACGCCCGCACGCTTCAAAGGAACTACCGTGGCCAACAAAAACTTGCATCCTTTCCGCTTTAAACAACCGAACTGCTTTGCTGCGTTTAGCGATACGAACAGAAAAACAAACTAAACTTTCAGGAACGCCGTTCATCCAACAGGATGATTCATGTGCTCTGTGTTCTACAAAATGGAAAGTGAAAATTGTTGTCTTCTGACTTGTTTTTTGTACAGATGACGCATTGACTCATTTTGCTCACCTCAAAGTTGCAGGGAAAAACAGAAAACGTTGAATTCATTTGTCCCCCCACACGTGGTCGGTGAGAGTATTGCACCAACAGCGGCAAACCTGGCCATCACGTGTCTCATGTTGCCAACATTTGACATTTCATTCGTCAAAACACAAAACAACAGAAAGAAAAGGTATTTTGGACAGCACACGGAACGACAAATTTTTGTCAGGCAACACGAGCAACGAGTTTCAACAGCACAGCTTTGCCAATGTTGACCTGTGCAACACTCCCACCCACCCACCGTTTGTGGGTGTGACTCCCTGCCTCCCCTCCTGGGCGGAGGGGAGGCGAACCCGCCAGCTCAGCTCAGGTAGGTGCGGACGGTACCCCGGATAAGTGACCTGCACACAGCGCAATTCCGCAGGGCCGGGGCACAGTTGGCGCAGCAGACGAGGTGGCCGCACGGCAGGAACACGATGTTCGCCTCCGCGTCCATGCAAACTTTGCACATGCGTTGATCCTTGAGCGCCCGGTTCTCCTCCAGCAGCGTTCTCGTCTCTGCAAACCATGTTGGAACATGTGTCTTGCTTGGTGGCAACAGTGACAAGAAAACAAAATACACAGGCACACAGGCGCACCACATACGACTGTACTGCGCCCGAGAATCGTCGAAAACCGCGGGCTTGACCACCAACCCCATCGCCGCGTCCACTCCAGACCAGCTGCAACACATACCTGTGCTGTCAGCGTTGCCCTCGTCTTGAGCCGCCTCTTCGACACTTGGCGTCTCCGCACCGGCGCCGCCCTCAGCCTGCTTCCGCTGTTTCTGTTGCTTCTTCTTTTTCCGACCTGTGCAACGAGAGTTCAAGTTTTTTTGTGAGACAGAGAGCACACGACTAAACACAAACCAAAGCAAAGAGGTTTGGGTGAAGGCAGGAGCTAAACAGGCAACAAGCAAAGCAACAACTGAACACAACCTGTCATCATCACTGCTCTTTGGATATCGAATCTGGGGCGACAAAAAAATCATTCTCAATCGGGAAAAAACCAGCGTTTTCGCGCCCCGCAAAAACAAACAAAACAACAGCACTTTTGGGGCAAGCACGCCCAAGGAAACACAAAACACCAACAAAAGGACTTTGTCGTCATGAGAACTCTCCTCCATGGAAGGAAAGCGAACTTTTTTGCTTCCAAAATTGTTCAGTTTGGAGATTCTCTTTGTGGGCACACTCCGCTTTTTGAAGTACGGGTTCTGAATGTGGGCAAGTTTTTACTCGAACAATAAATTTTTTCCACGAGTCGTAAGAAAAGGGAATTTTGATTCCCCCCCCCCCTATAAAATAAATGCACAAAAAACGCAAACATGCGTCAAGAAGCTCTCGAACGAAGACAGTTCTTCTGACGCTGCCGGAACATCGAATAAAGTTCGTTCTACACAAGAAAGCAGGCGACTGAATACTACGACACCACAACAGCTGGGTGAAGAAAAACAACACAATGATACATACAGGACGAGTTTTGGTGAGAGGACACTTCTGCACAAACCAGTCAATTCAGGATTTTTCTTTCTGGGCGGGGGGCATATTGCTCTCTGGCAGACACTTGTGTCCTTTCAGCACAGTCATGGCAGGCAGAGTTCCCACACTTTCAAGTACAAATTTCTTTTCATACTGAGGTGTGTGTCAGTAAGATTATTCGTCACGTCAAAATTACACAGTCATTCTCTCAACATGTGATACAGATATCTAAACTCAGCTTCACAGTTTTGAAGTGTGGGAACCCTTTGATTCAAACAAGTATCAAAAGCATTTACCTTTTGCCAGAGAATCAGACCGCTGATCGAGGTGAACATAGCAGACTGAAGACAACAATTCTTTATTTGTCCCAGAATGGATTTGGGAAACACCGAAAACGGAACACAAAATTTCTGACAAAAGGTACAAAATCTCTACATGTGCAAAACCTCGCTCAAACAAATTCACACTGACACACAAGGTCGCCAGGTCAATTTCGTCGTGATAGCAAAGCACTACGATGTTACCCACTGGATTGCATCAATGGCAAAGCGGAGCAAGCAAAGGCACTTGTGTCATAGTTTGTGAAAATGTGCATGTTCCAGTGACTCATCTTTTGTCTCAAAGCAACCACCTGTGAACATTTGCATTTTCGTGTAAATTCACCCACAAAATGACACATTTTGTGACTTTTGCTTTTTGCAACACTGTGTACATTACAATGCAATCTTGCAGAAACAAAGAAGAAACTAAGAAGATTGATTACCACCAAACAGGGCAGACAGAGCTAAACTTTGGGTGATACTGTATTGTCCCTGAACAACATTTGCACAAAATCTACTGCACACACAAATGACAGATCCCTTTGTTCTCAAACTTTCAGAATTTTCTGAAGGTTGAACAACAGGCACAAACCCAACTTGGCCTTCAGTCTCAAGTGTTGGGTCAAATGCACAACTGACTTGGATTCAGCTTCCACAAGCCTTGGGATCCCGCAGCCTTTCCAGAACAATGCAACACACCCAACACCAAGAGCCCCTCCCTGAGGACATTGGTTTTCAGGATGATGGGTAAGGCGGTGGGTCAGGTGATGAGCATTCAGGAATAACTCCTCACCCTGAGAGGGGTGACCGACCACGCTGTGGTTATCGGGGCGATGACTTGTCAGAAGGGGTGACAAAAAGCATTTGACCGCAGCATTCCCCATGAAGACCACATGAACATCAGAGAAAAGACAAACAGAATCAGTTTGGTCGGCCTCGGCTGCTGCCAGTACAAAAACAGCTGCACTTACTTTGTGACATGACTATTGTACGAAGTAGAGTGTCTAAACACAGAACAGGAGTTGGTCTCGCGAGGTTCGGGTGGACAATCAACGGAGTGGAGAGATGGGGATCGTGTACGTTGTTGGTGGATACAGAGGTGAGGCACAAGCAGCACGAACAACATCAATTTCACCGTAATTGCCCCACAATTCTGGACAAGTCACTCAACTTTCAAATCTACCACTTATGCACGTCTCTTTTCAGGACTTACACGATTTCATTCTTGCATTCTTTTCACCTGTGCACGTTTTTTGTGAGGCTCCCTGAACCTCCATCTTTTGATGTTATTTCAAAGAGCTTTGTCCAGCAGCTGCTTTGCATTCCTGGAATCCCGCTTCTGTTCTGATCAGGCTCCGGAAGAAAGGACTGTCCAGGTCGTGAGATTTTCTGTTTCAGACTCCAGCTTGGATCATGTCGCTCATGCAGAAATTCAAATTCTCAGGCCGTCCGGATGAGTGCGACGTTTCCAGGAACAACAGGTTCAAAAGCAGACAGCAAGAAAGCCGCCAATGCTCAGGCCTAACTCAAAACTCGCATTCAACACATTCGTTGTTGCTTTGCCGTGATTTACACACTGCACTTCATTCACTCAGGCCATTTCGAGGCGAAATGAAGAGAACCACAGAATTCGAACCTTGTCACGTCCAATGACGAACACAACAACACATGCGCTCGTAGAAATAAGCAAGGATGTTGATCTCTTCATTCCTCACAACGCCAGTTGGTATATGTTTCCCAAAACGCAGGCACATCTACGATGGGTGTGAGTAACTCTTTGAGTGAGACTTTCGGTTCAGCTTGCACAAAGCTCGTCTATCCTGTGAGGTGGACTTTCGGAGGTCGTGGAAATTGCGTACTTTTACCGGTGGATGTCCCTCCTGCAGAATTTTCAGTGACGTTGGCGGTGGCTCCCTCGGAGTGTTGTGCAGGTGTGCCGCTGGAAGCGGGTGTAGAAGTTGCAGGAGGGTTCGAGGGAGTGGGCGCACTTTGCGTTCTGTCTGCAGGGGGTGGATCTCCTCCACCCGGCTGTCCCGAAGAACCTGATGGAACAATGATAGTGCGACAAAGTGAAAGCAATGTCGTCTTGGTTTTCACCTGCCGCTGATAATGGCAGACGTTTTGACATTGGCAGCTGTTCAAAAAAAGTTTGACCGGTATTCAGAAAACACCACGAAATTCTTCCTTTTTCATTGAAGTTTCACTTTGGTTCACAATGATTGAGTTTATCTGCTGAGATTTGGTTGTCACAAGCTGCTTGTCTTTTCATCTTTTCCCCCCCGGTTTCTCTCTTGTGTAAGTGTGTTTGAGTGTGTCTTCCAGGTACCTGCGGTGAGCTGGTCTTCAGGTGCGGGTGGCTGCTCTTCGTCACTGCGGTTCTCCTCGTGCGCGAACAGAGCCTCCAGCAGCTGTTCCGCCGACGAGAAATCCTCTCCTGAAACGCAACCAGCAACTGGTCAGCAAACGTAACGCCTTCATCTTTAGATTCCCAGCCCCACCAGTACAGGACAGGTGACAATTACTAGATTCCCAGCCCCACCTGTACAGGACAGGTGACAATTACTAGATTGAGATCTAATTGTCGAGAGCCTGAGAGAAAACTGTAAATCTATATTTGTTTGTGGAGTGGAGCACAGCAGAAAACTCGGACACGAAGATTTCAAATCCACCACCACCCCGCACTGCATGTCTCGTGGGGGCAGTTTACCTCTGTCGCGGAGCTGGCGCCGGATCGTGCCCAAGACGAGCGACCTGTCGAAGCCCATGTCGAGCACGGCGCGCACGGCCGGCGTGTCCATGCGCGCCTTGATCTCTCGCTCTTCGATGCGGTACTGGATGCCCGGCACCGCCGCTGCAATGAACATCGCACAGTCAGGCTCGGATGACATGCAATGTGTGCTCGCGATTTTTCTTCACATTTCTTTACAATCTTCGACAAAATTGACGTCCGACACGGGTCGTAACCTGGGAGGGGGGTAGGGGTGTTACTCACCGTTACTGGAGGAGGAGGAGGCCGGGGCGCTGGTCGTCCGCTGCGTGGGGTCGCTCACCGGCTCCTCCGCTGGCATGTTCGGCTACAAACAGACACGGTCCAATTGTTGGCGAAGCACATGCAGTGTGAACGGAGAAAGACTTGCAGAAAACCATCTCGATCTGATCTCTGTTCTGAATTTTGATCGCTTCCTCGTCTTATTAAGAAAAATTCCGCAGAACACAGCACTCCTCGTTTTCTTCTTCTCTTTTCGTCTGAAGCACTTGTACATCGCTTTTCATGTTTGCGCAAATCAGGAGTGACTTTCTTTCTTGTTCAATGAAGTCGCAATCTGTCAAAGAAAGTTGCTGTTTGATACGCTTGATCTGGACGAGCTGCAGGTGAATGTTGGTCTGTCTTGTGCTCACCATGTTCTGTGTGCGCGGGTAACGCGTGGCGAGCGCGTCCACGAAGGCGTTGCCGCGCACTTCGCGGATGAAGCTGCAGCGCGGAAACCAACGCGCGTGCTCGGTGAACGGGTCGTCCTCGCGCTCCCAGTTGCGAAGACCGCCATCGCAGAAGAAACAGCGCACATTGTCATCCTGACCTGCAAACACACGGGAAAAATAAAATTTAGAAACCTTTGAAAGATGAGGAGCGACACAAGAACTCGGCACTTCGTTGAAAGGCCACCAACACGGCTATTTTTGGGTCGCACGGGCAGCAACGCAGATTGTTGTCCCATGACGTCGACAAAATGGTTTTGTTCCTTTTTGCACGTTCGGCCTCCGAGAACAGTTCACTGTTCAGCCTTCATCTCCCGTGCAGCTCAAGTCAATTCAGAAGTTCTGTGTTTCAGAAACAGGCAGGAAACGCACAATGGACCAAATGGGCAACTGAACATTTCACTGTGGGGGAACTTTTTTTGTCGAATGAACGAAAACAAAACCTTGAAAGTTTTGCTTGCTAAAAATTTTCGGAGCACAAATTACTTGTTGTTCTTTGTGCGCAAGAGGTTCACTTTCAATTCAAAATTCAAATACTGGTCTTCTGATAACGGACACTTATTCAACACGTCCTTCACCCTCACAATCATGTTGGTCTGATTCAACAATCTATAACAACCACAAAACCATGGTTGAAACTCTGCCACAAGAGATTGATTTGTTTGCACAAATTCAGGCGTCACTACCCACTCAGATATATGACTAACAAAATGTCCCGCCTGTTTTGTTTCCATGACCGCATTTTTTTCTGTTGAGTGCCATTCCTCCTCTGTTGGAAGTTTTTCTCGGCTCTTCAGCTGCATTTACTCGTATGCAGACACTGAAGCTGCTTGCATCATGCACTGAGGGTTGCATTCTTCAGGCGTGTAACTCATACGTCGCACCTGAATCGGGTGGAGCTTGTAAGAGTCTGGCGCGATTGGTGATGTCAACAAGTATGACGCGCGATAAACTCAAAGTGAAGAATATAACAATGGCTTTCGTAGTCATCCCAGTCGCCGAGTTTTACAAGGACATTTCGCTGTCCATCATTTTGAGCTGGGATCCAGCGAGAATGGTCGTGAACACCGAAAAAGTCAGAGCCTTGGTTTTAACTTCGATGTTTTAAGGGGCAAATTTGTCATCACTTCTTGTCGTGCGTTCCTGGGCTGAAATCAGCGTACAAAAGGACATTCCTCTCTTGCGCGTGTGATCTAACCTTTACAGTGCTTGGCGAGAGTCCAATATGGCTGGTTGTATCTGGTAACTGCAAGAGAACTTGAGAGCATCACGTTGTTGGCTCGTGATCAAAACCGCCACGTTTTGCAACCACCTCTACAGATACAAACTGTCCGCATTGGAACTTTTTGACCCGCGTGATCCAACGAAATGCTTTCCGTTCAGACCACACAATGATTACTCACGCCCGAATGTTTTTGAGATGATTTCCGAAAAAAAATGGTCACACTTGCGCTGCTTGGCCACACAACACTCGGTGCCCGAAAATGCTTCATGATTTTCAAACATCTCTGCACAATGGGACTGGGCTTGCTTCAAAAAATTTGGGTACAGTGTCCTCCAAAGTTTGGAACAAGTGGAAATGGTCTGCGGCAGATGCTGAGTGATCAGAAACGAACGGAAATTCACTTCAATAAATTTTTCCTACCACACACCTCCCTTCCCCAACCATCCCCAGAGTGCGTGTACGCTTTTGGTGTGGTTTTGTACCTCTTACGGCAAAAATCTGTCGACAGGGAGACAGGTATTTAATTTTGTTAAATCGTGTCCAAAATGCTTCACTTTTGCAGACGACTCAAGATCCCTTCACACATGTCAGAATGTGCCTTGGCTGTAAAAATATTTTGTGTCAGTGGCCAGGAGCACCCCTGCCCCTCCTGTGCCTTTCTTTCTGGCACGTCATTGCTCACAACTTGATTCCACCAATGGAAAAGCACGAATCAGTCAAGCGAAACGAGTCTTATACTCAGCGATCGTGAGTGCAACTCAAAGAAACACAAAATCGGAATCGGGTAACACGTCCCGCACGATTAGCACGAACGAAAGCCGTCAGCAGCATCAAGGTGAGGCTACTTCTTTACTCGCTCCGTTCAAGCGCCTTCCGAAAATCCCGCAGTGGAATCTGGATGGTTTGATAGTTGTGGATGAGGTTCATCATTTCACCCGACAACCGATACACCTGTGTTGCGGAAGTTTTCGGCAGCTTTACCACTGAAAACGACATCACGCTGACACGGATCCAAAGGGAACACCTCCCCTCTTCCCTTCAGGCTTCGCTTTGGGTACAATATGTTCTTGTTGCAGACAGCAAACGTCTCCCAGTTCACCCCAGATTGGATGTTGTTCTTTTGTTCTCTTCGTGAACATTCGCCATGCCAAAATTCAAAAAAAAAATTCTGCTAGACGCGAGAAAGTTACTCGTGTTCAGGCACGGAACACGTCGCTGTACTCGTGTGACGCACTGTTTGAATACGCCAAAGCAACAAATTTTCAAACTTCCTGCTTGCTTCCTTGAGGATGTAAATGACAAACTGCGCAACCGTGCGTGAAGTACTTGTGCATGCTCCGCTTCCACCCATTCCAGGATTATCAATCGACTTGTTTCACACGAGAAAACTTGCAGCGCACTCGCGCAGCAAGCCAGACAAAATCTTAGTACAAGGAGAAACTTTCCCACACAGCCTCGACCAATAGCACGAGGCGTAAGAGCAAGAATGGTTGTGACTGGCCTCAGCTTCCACCCAAACCACAATTCGGCGCCGCTTTCGCTCAGCAGCAACCAATCGAAATGCGCGGTAGTGCTTGGATTCTACTACTGTTCATTTTGTTGAATGAAATGCACGTGAGGACAACACAACAACTCAAGGAACTGAGCAATCTTTCAATAGCAAGTGATAGCCGCAGAAGGAGACTTTACCGGTGTAGTAGAAGCCAGCTTTGCACAGCAAGTCAGCAGACTGCGGCATTCCGGGTCTCCACGTGCGGTAGGTCAGCAGGCGCGACGACTCGATCGCGTACTCGGGGTGCTTCGGCAGCTCCGTATTGACGCCCATCGGGTTGGGACCGCTGGGCGGTGGCTGCTGTAGCTGCTGCCGGGTCATGGGTGGAGCCGACCAGGCAAACGGGGGCCGTGCGGGCGGCCCTTGACTCGCCGGCATCATTCCACCGCTGGTTGTGGTGAAGTGGGTCTGAGAAAAGGACAGGTGTGTGGGTGAAGACTGCTGCGCACAACAGTACGTATTCACAGCTTCTCTGTGACCACACACAATCCTGCTGTTCGACACTTTGCGTCAGCCAACGTCTTCTCATTGGTGAATCTGTGTCATTGAGCTTCAGAAAGTTTCACTGACAGTACCTGACTACCTAAGGGAAATGGTGCCAAGCAATGTTGTTGAAACCGGCAATTTTGTCAGCAAACAAAACGAACAAAACACAAAATTGCAAGACAAAGACTGTTTTTATTTACCTGCGGTTGCGACCTGTCCGCACCCTGGATCGGGATGTTGCCGACGTCCTGACCGAGCACGAACCTGCAGCGCGGGAAATGGCGGCGGTGTTCGAACATTGGGTTGTCGTTTGGTTCCCAGTTGCGCAAGACGTTTTCACAGAAGGCGCATTGCACGCGATCCGTCGAGCCCGTGTAGAAGAAGCCAGCGCGAGCCAGGTCCACCGGAGCCACGGACGCTGAAGTCGGCCACCTGTGAAGTGCCGCAAACGTGTCTGAAACTTTGTCACACAAACTCACCCAGATTTTTGTGAAAACGTTTCTCTTTTATCAAAAGAGATGTCCTGTCACGGCAGCTCGGCAAACGCCAGTCACCTTGTAAACGTCCTGAGCCTGGCCTCTTCGGATCGCATCATCTGCAGTGCGTCGGGACCGTCTCCAAGGTTGCGAGGGTCGCCTGAATGGCTGCTTGTGCTGCCGCCCGCACTCGGGAAAGTCGAGCCTGGGTTGCTGTTTCTGACAGGCAGAGACGTCGGGCCGACAGGCGTGTTGTTGATCGGTCGGGGATAGGTGCCAGGAGAGTCCCTGGGTGGGGTCGATCTGTTGTCGTTGCCGTCAGCGTTCACGCGACGCACCGCGTCAGACGTGTGCGCGACGTTCGGGTGGTCCGACACCAAGGTTCCTCTTCCACTGTCGGTGCTGACCGGGAGACTTTGGAAAGGTGGCTCGTCGTGACGAGTGTCGGAACTGTACCGACTTTCGGGTAAGGACATGATGACCTCTGATGAGCGGCCAGTCTGGCCGGTTGAAATCAAGGATCTGTCACCGTCGCTTGAAGGAAAACTGACTGTTGTGAACGAAGGACTATCGGCTACCACAGACTGATTGCTAGAACCCGTGGTTGGTGGACGTTGAAATCCATTTTTCCTTTCGAGATAAGATGTTCCGTTCCTTCTCTGTTCATCGGTGAGAAAGGGGACGTTTTCTCTGCTTTCACCAAAAATGTATCTGCAATCGGGGCTGGCGTTCCTGTGGTAAGCTATTGGGTCAGTTCCCTTCACCCAGAATGAGAACTTTGTCCTCAGGTCGCATTCAAAGCAAACAGTTTCTTCACTTCCTTGGTCGAAGTAGAATCCTGCTCGTGCGAGTGTCGTTGGCCAAATACGTGTGCGGTAGAAGTTGTTGGGAATTGGTTTGAAGGTTTTCACCCGCAGCAGCTCCGTGACCATGTGGTCCTTGGTGAGAATTCCCTTCAGCAGATCATCACAATAGCTGTCCAGAGCCAGTGATGTTCTTTGGTATCGCTCCACATTGGGAAGATACATGTTTGTGAAAACAACCAAACAAATTCAGGTTAACGTCAGCAGTCAGGTCTTCAATCTGCAGACCACCTGACCCACGAGTCGAGGGGACAAGGCTTTCTGTCGAACAGGTCAAAGGTGACGTGAAGTTCCTCGAACTGACACGATATTTGCACCAACCGTTGTATTTGATCAAACGTGGTGGGGAGTTTTAAAATTCCCAACACACAGTTTGTTTCCAAAACGCCACCGTTGCTTGGACTTGCGGAAAATGAAAATGGTTCGTGAGCGGTCAGGTAGCTGGAGAACGCCGTGTTTACAGGGTGCGTCGAATAGTTCAGGTACGGGTCAGCAATGCAGATTTGACAAGTAGTTCTATTCCGGTTGTTCTCCACTTTTGAGTTCTCTGTCTTGGAAGAGAAACCAAGACAACAACAGACATCCAACAGAAAGATCAAGGTTGCCAGGAAATATCCGCTCATGTTAGACGCCCACCCTGAAATAGAAGAGGGAGAACACTGAGAACACTGACAATCTGAAACACTTGCCTGACCAAAACAGGACAACCGGGTTCACTTCACCACCAACCCAACAATTTTCAAGGAGAAAAACAAAACAAAAGTCGGTGCCAAGCTCATCTTAAGTTTAAAAACAATACGACTCCACGGAGGTCCAAGTCCAAACCTCTCCAAGCCCACATTACGACTCGAAATTCCACTTGGGAAGGGGTGGTGATGACCACAAAACGTTGCTGGGTATGTTGATCCGTGTGGATCCTCAACCTATTTCTCAGTCTCAGTTCAGTTCTGAGTCTGCGGTTCTTCTGAAGGCTACTGAACTGAGCTGAACTGAACTGAGCTTGAGAAAGAGGTGGAGGCACGTCTCCTTGATCCCCACCCGAGGTTGACTCATTTTGTGTGAAAAAGTGATTGTTCCAAGCTCACATTCATAAAAATTTCACCCAGAATGGCAAGTGTTCTCAGGAAGGTCATTCACAAAAGGATTGCCAGTGAAAAAACAAATTCAGAGACACTGCATCAAAAAGTGAAATCAAAACTTTTCAGTTTTTTTCATGCAGCTAAATGCCTTCAATATTGCCAGAAATGGCATTTTCAGGAAAAATCCAAGATGGCTGCCAAAATCATGTCACCAACTTTCTGACCACCTGAAGTTCAGCATGACTACATGAATGATGCCTGAAAGTTTGGTTGACATTGAAATATTTCCAGCTGAGTGGTAAATGGAGCTATTTTGGCAGCCATTTGAACATGCCAATCAGGTCATGTGAACACAAATCCTGAAATGTTCATAAAGAAACAAACTCAGATTGGCCTGAGTGTTCCTTTCACAAAATCTAAGATGGCAGCCACATCATGTGACCCAGGACAAACAGCAGTACACTTTGAAGGCCATTGGTGGGCCTTCAACATGTCCCACAAAGAATGAGTGACACCCCCCCCCTTTCCCTTAGCAACCTGAGTTGAGCACCAAGCCGTGGGGTTTGCTCAACTTGCAGGAAAATGATCAGCAATGACCACTGGTCATTTTTAGGTGATTTGAGGTGGGCTGCGCAATTTGGGCTCAAATGAGTCAAATCAGTGCAAGCCAAATCAAAGCACCTATAGGCAGCATCTTCCAAAAGTGTGTACAGCAGTTTCATAGTCAAGATGAGGATTGATTTGGGATCTTTTGGGCTCTTTTGGTTCATTTTGGGTTGGGGATAATGCGCGAGGAAGAAATTTGTCAAATTTGAATTTTTGTGTTTCTGAGGTCAAAAAGGTTAAATTTGGAAGTGCAGAAAAAATGAGGTGTGAATGTAGAAATGTCTCCACATCTCAGAAGACACAAATATTTGGTGAAAGAAGTATATTGATGAAATGTGGTATATTGTCTGGGGGTTTGAGAGTTAGCATTCAAT
>JAAUXT010006542.1_pt1 | contig 14607 bp, 17 predicted proteins | sample 7278171 | NCBI WGS metagenome assembly JAAUXT01 (sample SAMN14350112, study PRJNA611818) | marine sediment metagenome | isolation source: surface marine sediment (1.8m) | place: French Polynesia: Moorea | collected 2018-08 | reverse complement strand
CTCGCACACTCTGTCGTAAATAGGGTCAAATAGCGAGACAAGATGCCACAGTTGTAGAACAGACAATCTGACACTTGTTGTAGAAATGGCATCACACACCCTCTATTGTGTGAGAAGCACCTTCCCACCACTTCAACCTCAAAATTTCACTCCAGTCCCGTTGCAAAGCATCTCGACTGTCATGAAATTTTATTGGCGTGGTGCGAAATGCGTTTCTCACACTCTACCGGGTGTGCGATCCCTGTCGTCCCATTTGCAGATACCTCGGGCGCAAGAAGCTCAACTATCAGACGGAGGTCTGGGTGCCCGAGGCGGAGATGCTCGTGTGGGCGCACTACTCGTACTGGACGCTCGGGTACCTGCTGCACCGCGACGGCGCCAAGAAACTGCTCGACCAGAAGCCGCTGCAGAAGATGCTGCCGGTGGACGAGTACATCCCCATCATGTTCGACAACCACCCCAGGTAAGGCCGCTTTAGTTCTGTCGTAGGTTTGGTGTCAAAATGAGATTGAAGCTGCGGCCACACAGGACAGGCAACGCGTCAAAATAGCCGCGCGTCAAAAATGTCTGTAGAGACGTTCCATAGCTGCGCATCAAAATAAACGCTTCCTGTGTGGCCACCTTCAATAGGAAAAGTGTGAGATGTTCAGAAGCGTCAAAAATAGCCGCGCGTCAAAAAATAAACGCGACCCTGTGTGGCCGCCCCTTGAGGGGTAGTCCAGCAGTGGTTTTTCCCTTCGCTCTCAGCATGACGACGAAGGCATGTGGTCTCCATCCTGAAAGCTTAGTCGTCTCAACTGTGGTTGACTCAGCGGAAGCGAACATCCTGAGAGCGAATGGAAGCCACACTCCTCAGGAAACAACCTCCTTTTGCAAGAAAACCTCGCACATTGTCGATGGCAATTTGTTGTCACTTGCTCGTTGAAAGGAGGCCTTTTTTCGCGATGATATTTCAAGAGAAGCCTCACAGAACGAACCGTGTTCAGGTCTTTTGAGAGATTTGATTGTCTTCACTTGTTTCTTCTCTGGGCTCGATTGTTTTGTCGGCATCACACTGTTCTCTTTCAGGGACAGCTACAAGGAGCAGTTTCATCCGCGAGATCTCAACGGACTCTCTGTGGAGCCTCTGCTTCTCTTTCCAACTCACTACACTGGAGAACCTGGCTATTTCACTGATACAGAAAACTCCAGTGTCATAGGTCCTCAAGGGGTGCCCGCCGCATCCCGCGACGACCCACTTGGCTCTAAGGAGTCTGGTATGAGTGGTATAGGCAATCCTGGTCGTGAGAAAAGTGACATTGACCAGCACAAAAACAGCAAGGACGAACTCTAGCATTGGTCACAAAGCGACAAGCTTTTTCAGAGAGCCAAGGATAAAGTCCATGTGATTGTTTCGGAAGCCACATCGTGTCAAAACAAGATTGCGAAGAGTTTCTATAGCAACCAGAATCATCAGTATTGCGGCTTCTTTCAGCTGCATCGAGATCTGAATTTGTCTCGGTTCGAGAACCAGAGCTTTTGCTCTCCTTGTTCTCTTCTATTGTGTATGTACCAATGAGATTGATAACTGTGGTGCTACTGTTGTGTTCTTCTGATTGTGCCATGGCTGAACAGTTTGAAGCAGCACTCATGACAAGTTCGTTCAAGTCCAGTGCAAGTCTGACCACTGGGGTTTTCTGCCTTGCTTGTCACATTTTGTCCGGGCATTCTTTTGTACATGTGCTTCCTTGTGCAGGTGGCATTGCGTGACTTAACAATCGAGCGTCTGTTATGATGTGTGGACAGGCCTATTTATGGAAACAGTCTTAACAGCCTTATTTTCGTGCGCCGCTGTCCTGTGCTTTTTTGAGTGGTGTTCAGGGACCGCACCCCTCCCCCATCCCCTGAAGTGGAAAGGTCTGGGAATCCGAAGGTATCTCATGTCAGAGGTTGGAGGGACTTGTTGGGTGACTCAGGCCAGAAGGAAGGGGCACACACACCCATCCACCCGCTTCGCTTGTTGCTGGGACATTCGAGAAGTGTCATGTGTTCTTGTTGTCAGATCGGCGTGTTCTTGTGTGTCTCATCTGATGGATCTTGTAGTATCAACCAAGGCCAGAAGTGCTCTTGTCATGACGGCGTTTTGCGTCAGAAAGCAAGCAATCTGTACATTTGTTATTGATAGACTGTTGAGAGATTTAGTTTTCTCTGTTTCAAGAGAACACGCTTGTAGAATTCAGACAGTTGCGCACAATGTTTTCTCAGGCTTGAAATTACCCGGTAAAGTCTGCACAATTTATTCAACTGCCAGAAATGTTGGTCGACAGGGAAATACGAGGTGTGATCTTGAAGTTTCCGACACTTGACGCCATGATGAACACTCAAAAACTCGGAAACAAAACGAACACAAAACGTGCACTTCAGCAAGTGACAACAATAAAAGTTTATTTGTGGATCAGATTCGCTGCAAATGTATTCTGTCAGTGTGGCTTTCTCTCGTCCATTAAGTCTGCAAGACTGTCGAAGTTCTGGTTTGATTCGTTGACATTGACTGCGAATTAGTTGCAACGATCCGGTGGCAGATCTGTCATACATGTAACGTCTTCTGAAAAATCGTTATCTGCACGCATACATGTGCAGCGAAAACTCGACTGTGTTGCAAAAAGGTGGCTGAAACGATGCACGCATCGATGTTTCCATGGATATGGTGAATACACTCGGTACGGGAAGACCCGCCAGTGTTTGCATTGCTGCCTCTGTGTGTGTGCGCCTTGGAGCGTGGCGCAAATCATGCGTGCAGCTGCATTCCAGCGACAACCAGCGATTCTGCATCGCAAATGAGTCGAGGTCTCACACATTGGAATTTATGGCTTTGCATTTGACGGCAACTGGTGAGTAGACTATAATCTCATCTGTTCTTGTTCGTAATTTTTTCTTTGGATGTGAAATCTGGGTTTCATCCAGTTTGCGTCGTATTTTTTGTGATGTTGATAAAAACTTCACTTTTGCCTGGAGGCATTGTGATTTTGGTTGACGATTGGACAGAACGAGTCCAGTGATTGACGCAAATCATTTCGCTTGGGGACCAGTTTGGAATTCGATGCTCGGCCTTTGGTGCAGCGCGCGCGTAAAAAATGCAATCAGTGAAAAGACATTGATTTCCTTGGTGTGGAGGATCAATATCCGCGTCCGGCACGTAGAGCCCGTCCCCGCGCTCGCTCACTCACCTGGAACTTTTCACAATGTCTAATGCATCGATCACAACTCACGCATCGACAGCTCTGGTCGGGGAATGCCCGCAGTCAGCAAAAGTTTCTGGGTGATTGATTTGGTATAATTTCCGGGGCATTTGAAGCTGGGACGATATGCACCAGCAGTTTTGGTCCAGAATTGGGAGGAAAACTCTTGAGACAACAGCGAAAGGAGCAACAACAGAATTTTTGAAACTTTTAGACAGAATGGAGTGTCGACGGGACCATGACGTGGAGTGACGTGGTTTGCGGGACGCTGCTGCTGACGTCACTGTTCCGCCGGGGCGCGGACGCTCAGACGGACGGCGACGTCAGACTCGTCAACGGAACCAAATTTTCTGAGGGACGCGTGGAAATCTTCCACAGTGGACGGTGGGGAACGGTGTGCGCCAACTCCTGGTCCTATGCCCAGGTGAGTGCGAATAGAGGAGCAGGTTTTCGTGAATATTGAGACTGGTTTGTCTTTGAACTATTCCTTTGGAAACGACAAATAGTTACAAACGAGAACGTGTTCGCGGAAACATAAAAGAACATTGTCGGTGGATCAAGTTTTGTTGAGTCGAGCGCAAGTTTCTAAGGCACAACAGGTATCATGTGTCACTCTCGTGTTCGAACGTGACGTGTCAGCTGTTGTCACCGTCTTTACTCCAACGTGTGTGTGTGTGTGTGTGTGTGTGTGTGTGTGTGTGTGTGTGTGTGTGTACTCACACTCTGGTCTCTTGTTGCAGCAGTGAAGTGCAGACAGCTCGCAGCCTGTATCAGCGCTGTGTGTGCGTGTGTGTGTGTGTGTGTGTGATTGCACGCAAATCTCAGGCTTTCGTTTTCTCCTCAGGCTGAGGTGACGTGTCGTCAGCTGGGGTTGACGGGAGGGCGGGGCTACCGGAACGCACGGTTCGGGGAGGGGGCGGGGCTCATCTGGGCGAGCTCGCTGCGCTGCTCGGGCCTCGAGGCGCGCCTCACGCAGTGCCGCAGCAGCGAGACGGACTGGTGGACGCCCGACGACGCGTGCACGCATGCGCAAGACGCTGGCGTCGTGTGCGATGGTGAGCGAAATTCACTCTCAAATCAAGCCTCATCAAGTCGGACTGTCCATATTCATGGGCTTGTCGGGAAAGAAATTCTTGTGGACTGAGTAGCAAGATCAAACCGTACTGTGTTCACCTGAGGAGAAAATGCACACTTTGGCCCCGAAGTGAGCATGGATTCAAAGAAGGCACGTGTTTGAAACATGGGTGTGACTTTGCCGTTGTTTCAATGGGACTTTGGCCTTAGAAAATGACCGCGTTTGTTGACTGACGCCTGGATACGGAATACAGGGTTTGACAATTGCTTGTTTTTCAGTCCCGAACGAAGGCTCGTTGCGTCTGGTGGGTGGGAACGCCTTCTCCGGGAGACTGGAGATCTTCTCGGCGCGCGCCTGGTTCTCCGTCTGCAGGCGGGGGTGGGCGGACGCGGACGCGCACGTCGCCTGCCGACAGCTGGGCATGGAGCCGGGCAAGGCGGGCACGGACGCGGCCCGCGCGCCGGACGACGCGCGGATGTTGCTGATTGACGTGGACTGTTCGGGAAATGAGAGAAATCTCAACGAGTGCACGCTGCCCAGGACCACGAGCGGAAACAATTGTACTGCAGATCAAGCTGCGACTGTGATATGCACAGGTGCGTGCTGTCTGTTCGCACATCTCTTGTGGAGAACGGATGTCAGGAGACAAGACTTCGTGTATTGAGAGCCTGCGTTCATGAAGCGGATCGTTGCATCCGTGTGCATGTGGATGAGTTTGAAAAAGGACCCCGTGCTGGACAAAAGCTCCTGGGTGAATCGGGTCCAAGGACATCAACTAGTAGCTGATGTCTGGGGACCTCCCACCTCCCCCGTGGAGCCAGTATCTCAGGACGCAGGTTATTCAACGCGCTGGCATTGTTGTTGCGCTTGGTTCAAAGTATATCTTGATTCTTCAGAACCTTCAGAGAGCGCCGTTCGTCTCGCTAACGGAGACGTGCACTTCGGGCGGGTGGAGGTGTTCCACCAGGGGGAGTTCGGAACCGTGTGCGACGACCAGTGGACCGACGCCGCCGCGCGGGTCAGAACAACTTGTCCGAAACATAGTTCATTGACATGAAGATGTCATGGACGCATCAGAAGATTGTGGTGCCGAAGGAATCCACGCCTGCATGTACCGTATTCACCCGTTGTTTAGTCACATCCAAGCACAAGACACACCCCAAACAGGTTTCCTGCATCAGGTCTCATTGTAATGACAACAATTGCATGTCATGTACAAGACACGCACCCCAAGTTTTGGCGCTCAATCAATTTTGGGGAAAAAAATGGGTGTTGACGACGTGGGTGAATACGGTCGACTGTGTCCTTTGCGCAACTTGCAGTCCTTGCCAGTCCGTAATGTGTTGTCTCTCTCTGCAGGTTGTGTGTCGGCAGCTAGACCTGCTCGGGGGCGTGGCCCACGGCAGGAGTCACCACGGCCAGGGCAGCGGGCAGATCTGGCTCAAGGACATACAGTGCGCCGGGACAGAGGCGTCGCTGGCGCAGTGTCGGGGTGGCGTCTCCACCGGCAGCCAGATCAACTCCTGTTTCCATTACGAAGACTCTTCTGTGACGTGCGAAGGTGCGCGCACACGTCTGCGTCTTCTGTTTCGGATTGCGCGCACGCATGCTAATTTTGGAAACAAAACTGATGTCATTCTCTGGTCCTGCCAGACTTTTGTTTGACCTTGGCAGCAAGCCGTGAATCCCAAACTCACCTGAAGTTCTGGTTTGTGTTGTCCTTTCAGAACCTGCAGACGGCGCATTGCGGCTTGTGAATGGCTCGTCGGGCAGAGTTGAAGTCTACAGGCACCACACGTGGGGCTCCCTGTGCGCGTATGAGTTTTCTGCTCAAGGCGCGGCTGTCGTGTGTCGTCAACTCGGCTCGTACGGAGGAACAGTGACGTCGGAGCCGGCCCCGCCAGATGGCGTCGTTGTGTGGGCGACGTCGGTGCAGTGCGCCGGAGACGAAGCGGCGTTGTCCGATTGTCCAGCTCAGTGGTCAAACACGTATCTGGGATATGACGTCCACGAGTGTACAGGTGGCGCCTATGTTGGCGTCGCCTGCCAAAACACACTGCAGAGAAGGCCGAAAGTTGCGGATGCGTTTGATGGGAACCTGGACCAGGAGCAAGGCGCAGGAGAGGCAGTCCCCGCCGCTCTCCCCACTGACGCCCCAGTGGAGACGGTTCCTCTTGTTGTATCCGGAAACGGAAGTTTGGTGGTGACCCCTGTCGGGCTTCTCACGATCAACCCGGAGCTGAGGCTGCTGCTGGAGAGCGCCCCCGTGCGGATCATGGGGAGCACCCCGTACACCGGGCAGGTGGAGGTGTTCGTGGAGGACCGGTGGACCGCCATCTGTGACTCTTACTGGAATGATGAAGACGCGAGCGTGGTGTGCAGGCAGATGGGATTCAGTGGGGGCCAGGCTTCAGGTGAGGCGTGTCGACTTTCTTCTGTACCAAAGAGAGCACTGGGTGAAGAGGCACTGCCCTCCACAAAGCCCTGTTGGGTCTGTTTGTCAGTCCTGTTGACACTTGACGACGTCTGTCCTGTGTGGCTCGTGCCTCGGGACGGCGCGTATGCGCACGGAACGATGAAGTGGGTGCGCGACACCATCATGAGGGTGCACCTTCAACTGGTCGTCAGATACATCTGAATGATTTCAGACGAACCTGATCCCTCCCCGTCCAAGAAAGGAATAAATCCCTCAAATTTTGACCCTCGTTTCTGGTGAATATTAAATATTTCATCGCTCAGGCCTGCTTTCGGGGGATTGTCTTTCTGTCCACCCAAATGTGGTCCTGGTTCTGTTGCTGATCTGCTGTTCATGTGACGAACTGGTGTTGTTGTCTGTGACCTGGGTGGGCGTGTTCCTCTGCAGGTCACTCTCCGACTGACCTGGAGGCGCTGATCAGGGGCGTCGGGTGTGACGGACACGAGACGCGGCTGAGCGACTGCGCCCTCTACTCGTCGCACCAGTGTTCGGGGGGCGTCTCTGTCACCTGCGTCGGGCCCGAGGAAGGTGCGTCCAACTTGAAGATTTTCAATGTCGGGGTCAATTTGGCACGTCAATCATGATCGCGCAAAGGACCTAAACGTTGCGACAGCCAGCGCAATGGTTGGGGTTGACAAACCCCTTGTGATCGTGGTGGTGCACGGGAGGAAAGCTGGCACATCAGTTTGAACACGACCATGAGGTGCCTATTCACCCATGTATAAGTCACACCCAAAGAATAGGATGCACCCTGACTTTTGCCTTGATATTCTAGTATCACGTCTTATTAAACATACAGCAATATCAGACCCATGCATAAGACGCACGCCTACTTTTGGTGCTCAATTTTGGTACAAAGAAGTGCGTCTTGTTCCCGGGTGGACACGTTTTGAGGCCTATTTTGGTGCGCTGTGACCTTGATATGTGTGTGCGTGTGTGTGTGTGCGTGTCTGCACACGCGCACTAGCGCATGCGATTTGGGGGTGACGGATCACGTGACTACCCGCAGGAGTGGCGGGAGCGGTGCGGATCGTCGGGGGGATGTTCGCCTCGGGGCAGGTGGAGATCTTCCTCTCCGGGCGCTGGGGCTCCATCTGCGCCGGGGGCCACTGGGACGGCCGCGCCGCCCGCGTCGTGTGCCGCGAGCTCGGCTTCGTCGACGGCAAGGCGACGGCGACCGACCCGGCGGAGATCCCGGCAGATGGCACTGTGTACCAGGTACGAACATTTGTGGTAGATTGCAAACCAAACCAAACAAAAACTCCTGAGAAACTCAAGGTTTAGTTTGCAGATCTTTTTTCAAGCGCGCGGTCCCCGGTAGGACGCGCGCTTATTGCAATCCCCATCAGTCTGTATGTATGTGTGTGTGTGTGTGTACATGTTGAGTTACCAGGGGAGGGGTAACTCAACATGGTGAAAATTAGTCAGGATCATTTTTGGGCCTTTTCAAGCATTTTTCATTTTTTGGCCATATTAAGTTGCCCCACCCCTGGTAACTCAATATGGAAACTTTTTTTGGCCAAAAATGATTCTGGCAAATTTTCAGCATGTTGACTTATCCCCCCCCCCCTTTTAACTCAACATGGGCTGGCTGAACTCAACCAAATTCAAAATTGTCTGAAATAGCTGAAAAATCTTTTGAGTGATGTTTTTTTCTGAACTGGCGTGAGACCGCACGCTTTTTAGGCGATAGCCTTCTTGTTTCAAGATGGAACAAAATTGGTCTGGACTGATTGAAAATCCAATTGGCTGTATTCAGTTTTCACGAGAGAACCTTTTCACTTCGTACGGGCTCAGGAATTCGTTCACGGGGCGAGGGAGGGGGGTGACAGGGAGGGGGTATCTGCGACAAAATTCTCGTCTGGTGGAACTCATCTCTGGCTCAGATTTTCTTCTCGCAGGTAAACGGGCTGGAAAGTAAGTCTTTCTCATGCAGGGACAAACACGAATCAACAACTACTGTCTGATGAAAAGTCAGAAAATCAGCAAATGAGAGTTCTCTTTGTGGAGTTGTATAAATGTGTAGCATTCAGTTGACTTCGCAGTCCCCTGCCAGCCCTGACCACACAGTGGTACTGAAAGTGAAATGAACAACTGACTGCTTTTGCTTTGTTAGAAATGCCAAAAGTTGGTGGAACTATCATGGGAAAAGTACAGCAATACGAAGGTGCATTCTGTTCTGCTGAACCAGACTTTCTTTTTGCGAGGTCTCCGACCGACTGCCACTCCCTGTGCACAGACAAGTTGGTCTCTAACACGCCAACACACAAGACGAACATGCGGAAACAGACTGCCTCGGCAGAATTGAATGCACCCTGATATGACACGTTCGGCCCCGATGCCACCGTGTTTGTGACTGTTGAACCACGGACCTCTGCGCCTCAAGGCAAAGTTGAGCAAAATGTTGCCTCAATACACCTGCTCCATTGAGGTTCTGAGATTATTAACAGCAACACCCATTGACAGATTGACATTGATAGAAACAATTCCCAGCAGAGAAATGTGATAGTTTGTGGACTTGGTCTGGGAGACCACAGACCTGCGAGAAATTGGATCCATGTCGATAGCGAGGCCCCGGTTCACCGTATCTCCTGAGCTCTTTACCTCATTACGAAGCATTGTCACGAAGTGGCTTCATATTTCGCGGTGATTCAGAAACTCTATCTCGTGTTGAGGTTGTTTTGTTCACAGTGTTTTCACACAAAAGGGCAATGACGCACTGACGGGAACTGAAGGAGCCGCTAACGAAATGTCTTGGGGTCGATTCTCCACCTGAAAAAAGAAACCCAGACGCGCGGTGGAAATCTTCTCTGAGATATGGTGGATCTGGTTCGGTGTTGTGCCAGAGGGTTGTTTCCTTTTGTACTCGTACTGAGGCGAACATTGAAGCCTGTCAGAAGATCTCGAGACTCAGACATCAGAGGAAGACGGTGTGTGCAATGTGAGCTTCTTGCACTCACCAAATTGTATGAAGGGTCGTCATGTGCCTCTCCCGATTGAATGTGCGTGAAAAGTTGATAGGGCTTTTTGAGAGCGGTGTAGAGGAGTTGTGATCGTGGCAGAAAGGAGCTTCAGAGCCTCTTTGCGTCTCGCACATCGTGTGATGTCACCAGTGCATGAGCATTTCCTGACGCCTCAGGTATCATCAAACCATTTTTGCGCACAAAGACAAGAGCACGCCTCCTTCTTGGAGCATGGGTGTTGCTGCGCTCCTGAGTGTGCTCCAAGTGCAATTCCTATTGGGAGTTGAAGTGAGGCAGACAGAAGATGAAGCGCCCTCTCGACGCTCATTCCGGACGCGCCGTGTCGATCGATTCAACGCTCTGGTTCAATTCTCAGTGTTGTGCAGACGTTCTGAACACATTTGGCTTGACGTGAACTTCGACGACGTGTCACGTCATCTGGCTGCGTGTTTATCGGCAGAAGTTTTGGTGCACGACAGATCCAAACAGGAAGGAGACCTGCGCACAAAGTTCATACACAAACCAACAAAGTATTTTACACACACACACACACACACACACACACACACACAGCATGTTTTGTGGAATTCAGAGCAGTCTGCAGGAAGACCTGTGTGTTGGGCTTCTTCAGAAAGTTTTTGTTTCTTTGAAGTAGTAGTTCCTGAACAAACTTGGAGTGCTTTTCACACTTGGGGAACAAAATCCTCCAGCAGAATCTTGAGTGCACAAAGGTCACAATTTTCCTTCGCCCATGAGTACCCAGCCACGCCTGGACCTGAACACGTGTGAGTACCACCCTCTTCACCCCAATCCAGGTTCCACCAGAGTGGTCTGAGAGTCGCTGTCTCGAAAGAAAAGTTCCTGATTTCGTGTGTCTCCTCAGTTGTTCATGGTTCAGACTTAGTTTCTCGAAGATTTGCTCGGCTTTGGGCACCACAAGCAAAACTCCAATCTTGGTAATGGGTCAGTCTTGAGACAGCAAAGGAAACTCAAACGATTCATCTTTCGATAGAAAAGCTCATTACACGTTCACTCGCCTCTCAGCTTCGCGTGGTCACCGAAACCTTGACCCCAAGGAGATGGGTTTGCGTAAGAGTTGAGACCTGCGCGTTCTTGCCATCAACGCCTCCAAGGCTGGTGGACTCTTTGCTGCTTTTGAACATCCTGCTCTTTCAAACTTTTTGTGAAGTCGTGCTTGTTTTGATATTTTTCAACAGAAACGGGTTTCAGGGTGTGTTGCAATCGTGCTTGCAATGTAGACCAGATCCCAACCATCACCCCACTCTTTGTTCTTCCTGTCCCTTTTCATCGTCACGTTTTCCCCTAATGACTCTTGTATGTCTGCTCTCTTGTCAGATTTCGGAGCCGATTTTGGCGAGTATCAACTGCAGCGGGACTGAGAGCCGGCTGTACGAGTGTCAAGACGTCGCCTACGTCACGGACGCCGCCGCGCTGCCGCCGGCTCCCATCGCCGGCGTCCAGTGTGTCCTGCCCGAAGGTGCGTTCTGATGCGAGCAAAAATACTGTTCGGAAGGGCGGAGGTCAAAAACAAAAGGTTCTGTGGCCTTCTGTGGCCAAAACTTGAGATGACAGGCGTTGCCAAGCAGCGGAATCAAGACACGTCGTTCAACCGCGCGGCCGGAGAAAAAGTCACCTGTGCTGAGAGAAACGATACACTGAATTACCGGTTTGAAGCCATTGACCGACATGTGGCAGGAGATAGCTGTTCCGCTGCGTGGGAATCACCAGTTTCTCGGGTAGATCAACGTATCGAGGGAGTTCGCTCGTGGGTTTGCGCTTCCTCGAGTTGCGACCGGATCCCTCAGGATATGGATCGGGTACCCATCACGACTCGACGCTGACCGCTGGTGGCGCCTCTGGTGCCCGTGACGCTATCTGTGAGGAACTGCACCACCTCACCTGCAATGTTATTTTCTTTTGGAGAACACCAAAGTCTCAGAAAACATGGAGGTGACCAAACGCAGCTCTGGTCGTGTAACACCTCAGCGTCTAATGTAGCTGAGCATCCTGATGCTGTTACTGTGGCATTTACCAAATGCCACGGTGATTAGCGGTCACAAATCTCCTGCACTGAGACACCTGGGTCTGTGTCTCACGCTGCGAAGAACGAGGAAAACCACGCCAACAGACCCTCGTCAAGAACCCTCTCCTTGCCCCCAATTCACACCGCGTGCATCAGCGCATCACGCACAGCTTTTATGACATTCTATAGACACCATGTGCCAGCGCACATTTGGGGTTAGAACCCATCTGTGATCATGGTAGCGGGATTGTGAGCAAGTACGTACATCAGTGTGAACACATCTATGCACACCTCATTGCCACACCTCTTCGCATGGGTGAAGCCCAGTGCACATGGTGACCTTTGGTGTGCGTACGCGCTGGCGCGCGCGGTGTGGCCGAGGGGTAACACCCACCCTTTCAAGTACAATGTAACTGACTCGTTGTCACTGACGATTTACACGACAGTTCGGGTATCAATTGCGACGTCTTTTTGCGTGCAACCAACGCCCCCTCATTGGCATGGCAGTTCACACAACTGCAGGTTCGATTACCAAAGCGCGTAGACTGGCGCCACACCAAAGACTTGAGCAATCACATCCTTGTGTGCCAAGACAACTTCCATAAAAAGATCTTTGCTTTGTTAGAATCAATTGACCTTGGCGACTTTTGTTTTTGTCGCTGAAGACGGATCGCTGCGACTGCGGGGAGGAGGCAGAGAGGGACGGAGCGGGCGACTCGAACTGTACCACAACCACCAGTGGGGAACCGTGTGCTCCCGGGGCTGGGACGACCAGGTGGGTATAGAACCGTGTGCTCCCGGGGCTGGGACGACCAGGTGGGCAGCAGGCGAAGTGACCCATTCGACCCGACCACCGTATTCACCCGTAGAAGTCTCACCCATGCATAAGATGCTTCCGAACTTTTGCCTTGATTTTCTGGTCTCAGGTCTTGTCGAAATGACAGAAAACTCTTTGCCCAAGCCAAGACACACCCTAATCTTTGGTGGTCTATGTCGAGACAAAAAGGCGCGTCTTACATACGAGTGGATACGGTGTTGCCATGACACAAAACAAAAGGTTTTGTGACTTCCAACTTTCTCTTATTCCTCAAAAAATGTTTGGGCCAGAATCGTGACTGACTTGCAGAGGCCAAGGTTTTTGGTTTGCTTCGTGAAACTTGGTCGTCTTGCGCAAACATTGTTGCTCCCTTGAACTTTTCAAAAAATATAAGCAGAGTATATTTTGTAACAGTATTTCGCCTTGCAAGGGAGACAATGGTGTTTCCAAGTTTTCCCTTTGAAACTAAAAGATTCATTGTCATCTCTGCACGTGCACGTACTGATCCTGTTCACACCCTCCCAGTCACAGAGAAACACAAAGGCAAATCTGGCACTCAGACGCATTTCTCATCAAGTGAAGCGATGATATCTGCAAAAGAGTGTGTCACGCAAAGCCTGCGTTCACCGAGTGCAGGAGATGTTGTCACCTCCGCTTCTGATGTAAGAGAGAGAGAGAGAGAGACAGATAGAGATAGAGAGAGACAGTGTGAAAGAAAGAGGGAGAGAGTTAGAGTGAGTGAGAGAGAGAGAAAAGAAAGAGTGCGAGAGAGAGAGAGAGAGAGAGAGAGAGAGAGAGAGAGAGAGAGAGAGAGCTTGTGTGTGTATGTGTGTGAGACAGACAGACACACACACACATGCACACACACAGACGCGGGGAGACGGAACTCGACTGTTTCTCCCTCTCCCCGGTAGGCGGCGCTGGTGGTGTGCACGCAGCTCGGCTTCCGGCGTGGCGAGGCGCGCTACGCAGCGCACTTCGGCAGCGGCGCGGGCCCCGTCCACGTGACCCACGTGTCGTGCCTCGGCTCCGAGACGCACATCCACGACTGCTATCTGACGTTCGCTTCGGAGGAGCCGAACGTCGAGCTGTGCGGGCACAGCAGTGACGTGGGCGTGTACTGTTCAGGTGTGCCATTCACTTCTCTTTTGGTATTGAGCTGCCGGACCGTATTCCCCCGTGTACAAGACGCGTCTTTTCAAATGAGCGTCGAAAGTGGAGTTGTGTCTTGTGGGTTTACTTCTTGCAATGGGATCATCAGAAGTTGGAGGGCACTTTTCGCTTGCTTCTGGATTTGTTTGTTTGCTTGCGTTCGATTTGTACACGGGTAAATGCGGTACTTGGTTCAGCTCTGCAAATATCAAGCCGCGTCAAATAGGTGTAATGGAATCATTGAGTCAAACTTTTTGTCTTTGATGTTGGGAGACAATGAGGCTGAACTGAAAGACGCAACGCTTCTCGTGTTCTGCAGATGATTCCGCTGACGACAAGGATGTCAAGAATAGAATCGTCGGGGTGCTCGTCGCTTGCATCGTGGTGCTTCTCTTCGCTCTCATGTTCGTCGCCGTCTGTGTCTACGCGAAAATGAAGAGCTACGCAAAGTACAGCCGCAAAATCAGTCCCGATGCGAAGGAGGTTGAGAAGGAAGGAGACGACGTGCCTCCGTCCTACACGACGGTCGCGTTGGAGTCTGCGCGGGAGCCAACGCAGACCGCGGTGGAGCAGTTTGAACCGGGGACGCCGATGCTGACCCCCCGGACCCTGGAGACGCTCCGCGTGACGCCCCCGCCACGCCCACTCGGCGCCAACCCGCCGCCCCCGCCCGTTTACCACGACCTGTACCCGAAGAGATCCAACACCGTCATGTGAAGGAAGCCGCATTAGGGACCCATAAACAGGGTAAAGTAGGTACGAGGTTCGGAATTTATATTTCCTTCTTTTGGCGTTGACAGTACCCTGTGTGAACACAAATGAACCACATCAGGCTGCTTTCCTTCTCCTATTACCCATCTTT
>JAAUXT010146472.1_pt1 | contig 14610 bp, 11 predicted proteins | sample 7278171 | NCBI WGS metagenome assembly JAAUXT01 (sample SAMN14350112, study PRJNA611818) | marine sediment metagenome | isolation source: surface marine sediment (1.8m) | place: French Polynesia: Moorea | collected 2018-08 | reverse complement strand
TTTGGTAGATCATGTACTGCACATTGAGAATGTAAGGAGATTAGTGATGAAATATTTCAGTATCGGTGAAAAATTTGAGTGGATCGGTCATATAAAAAGCATGCCTCGTACACCTTGTTCACCAGACATTTGATCCCTAATTATTGTCAGTGGTGCCCACCTTCACAAACCGTGCACCCAGTGGATCTGGTGACAACAGTGCAACAGATACTGACACTTGATCCTGTGTGAATGAGGATCATTCCCGCACAGGTTCAGCAAACAAGTTTTATGGTTAAACTGAATGGAAATCGAAAACGCCAGAATGCCATGTAAACGCGTCAACAACTACGCCGATGTCGCTCAAAGTTGTCGTCACAGTGGAGATTTCCCAAATTAATGTCACTTGAAGGCCAACTTGAACATCCACCGCTGTCAAAATGGACACTTGTGACGCAAAATGTTTTCAAAGTTCCACTTCAACTCAAATATGGTCACGCTCGTGATGTCAACAATTGCTCAAATCTGTGCATCAGCTTCATTCTTGGCTGATCGCTTCCCCTTTGCCGTCAGTTGGAACGATTCTCTCTGGTCAGTTTGCCTTTTTCGCAGGATGTCGGTGGAGGAGCGAGGGAATCAGACTCCCAGTCTGACGTCAAAAACAAATTTCAAATCAACTCAGTCAACAGTGCACGTTTCGTTCAATCCACAATGGGACTCTCGAATGTGAACGACCTTTTGCGCAACATTTCCCCACATCTCAGTGACACTTCCTTCAGGCTCACGAAACACGACAGAAAAACAAAACACTCAGGGGAGCATTTTGTGTGCATTTTTGCCATGCGGCGATGTGGATAAATAAAGACTGCATAATTCACATCTTGACTGGTGTGTTTTCAGAGTTCCTTCTTATCAATACTCGTATCAATACCACTTGACTGTGCACGAGGTTGAGTTGGGAAGAGCCCGTGCTGAATTCCGCTCGTTGTTTTATCGTACGACGCTGACTTGGTGTGAGGCCCTGGTTATCGGAGACAGCCTGCATGTTCAGCGTGTTTGGCAATGGGCACGGGTGGTTGATTCCACACAATGTCAGATCAGCCGATTCCTTTGTCCTTCTGAGTACAGACTGGCGAAGTGACTTCCTTTCTGAACACGCAGAGTGACACGATATTTTGATACAACCTCGTACATATTCATTGGATGTGAAGCTCAGGTTGCCAGACGCAACAACATGGTACAGTACGTTGTACCTCAGTCTCCATTGTATGATAGACTGACCATACGACCACAACGAAATTCATGTTCACCAGCAAAGACGAATGAGGATAACAGACGGCATGAGCGGATCCTTGACATTCTCAGGTTTGGTTGCCCCCCTCCTCAAAAACTTTCAAGCGAAATTCCATTTCCACCAAAACCTTGTTCCTTGAATGTTGGCATTGGGTACCTTTGGGAGAAAGCCGTATTCCTGATCTGAACCTGGATCCGCTCTTGCCAAGGAAAGTTCTGAATACACGTGTTCTGGTGGATACACTGAATGAATGCCTTGCGCTGTTGCATCAAAGGACGAAATTGTTCGAGGCTGGTTCACAGTGGATACGATTGAGTGTTCTGAATGCATCAAGCAAAGCCTTTCTGCATTGAGTCATTCGTTGCATTTTGGGAAATCAGATCAGCATTCTGCCATACACAACATTTTCTTTTGTTGGGGTCAATGTTTGGAAGGTTTGACGCACAGAAGCTGGTTCTCGTAAAATTGGATGCATGCAACGACTCTGCATGGAAAGGCTTTTGGTCGCGACAAATAACTGAAACTTGGATAAATTACACGACGTATTCATTGTGAACACTGCCGGAAGGGAGAACAGCTGAATGTGAATGATATATACCGTAACTGAACAAGGCTTCTGAGATTTGCATTGTGAAGACCCGATCTGGACAGTACTTTGTTGCATGACCATGCACGCCCTGGAGACGCGCCGCTGCGTCACCCCTCCGTCATGACGTCACCCCGACTGGTGAGTACCCAACGCAGCCTCGAAGCTTCCGCAAACCCAGGGGCATTTCGTGTCGCCGTGAACATGGGACTCGGGGTTCCACTCGATGCCTGCAAGGCCATAGAGGCTTTCGTACGTGACGGGCCGTCTTCTGTGCAAAGGATCGATTGTCTTGTCGGAATGCAGTGGACGCTGGCGCGGACGTATGACAAACGACATTCATTTACACAAATGAAGTTTTGCTCTCAGGAATCCGTGACTCGAGGGAACTGTCATTGTTTGGGTTCACGATGCAAAACAGAGCCACCTGATTTTCTGAATGTGTTGTTAACTCGTGATTTTGTGCTTGATGCAGATTAATTTTTTTCTACAAGGATTACTGCATGTTCCTGTTGGTCTCACTGTCGCTGGACTTTTCATGATCACAAAGGAGTCAGCTGTGACAGTGAGTGACATACAAGAAAACTTCAGAAATGTATTCCTTCAGTAACATTCAGCGAGTTAGTGAGGGGCTTGCCAAGATAGACGACAGTGGAGGAAAGCAATCAGTATTGGCAAATGTTGGATCACAGGCTTCAGTATGTTACAGATGTTTGGGACTCTGGTGGCCTACGTGGTGATCTGTGTTCAGTTCGCTGCAACGGGAAATGAATGTCAAGCAAATGAGACAGGATTAGATTTGAATCTCACCAACCTCAACTTCTCAATTTTCTGATTCCAAGAAAGACAGAGGTATCATTGTGAGTAGTTGTGTTGGAGATTGTCATGCAGTGTAGTTGTTTTGATGTTGTGATGCATGTGGTCTGACTGGGCACGGGCCTTGGATACAGGAACTCGTAAAATATCACGAGTTCAATACATTCAGGCGCAGAAGATTGATGTTTTTCTCCAGTACTCTCAGTTCAGAGGTTGAAGTTCAACTCGATGACCAGAATACAAAAGACTTTACTTGTATTTTGATTTTGTGAGAGATCGTGGTGACCCTGGCAACACAAGTGCACGTACTCACTGGGAGAAAATACGACAAGCTTTGCACTTTATGTGCAGATTTAGATGGGATGTCATGCTTTGCAACTTCATTCAGCATGGCATTTACAGGTGTGAATCATGTCCTCAGGAGGGTTGGTTGATCAAGGCCCCTTCTCAGTGAAACATCCACAGCACATTACGCACGTGCTCTTCAGAAAATGAACGTTGTTGTTGTGGGTGCACATGAGACGGAACCAGGTTTTAGGTGCCCTGGTGCACTGGCTGCAGCCGTAAAAAAACGTGACGACTGCGACATTGTTGTTTGTCGTGCCGCCAAAAACGTCAGTGCGCGCACGTGCTCGGGTTGACTGGAGATGACCTGCAGGTGGGAGGCATTGAGCATCGCATCATGAGATTGTGTTCAGTCGTTTGCGCTGTTTTTTTTCTTGCCACCATCGTTCTTATCTTCGAGAGGTTTGTTTACTTCGGTACACGCAACACTCCCACCTGGTGAGAATGTCCCCACTGAGGATAATGTCACATTCTCAGGTTGCGTCACCAGACAACAAATGTGCCTGCACGCTTGTGCTATGGTGCATGTGTCTATACATAATGAACACACACGGCAAGCTCCTTCCAACGTGCATGGGGTGGGGAAGCATGTGTGGGCCAAAATCTGGATGATGACATCCAACACTTGGGTGCTAGAGAAGTGGGTCCGTCATTGTCGCTCTTGCAATCAGTGGACTTGGGTCTTTTATGGCTGTGACAATCTTGCAAAAAGAACTGTAGGAAACAAACACAATTTGATTTTCTGTCTGTGGGAAGACTGCTGAAAGTCTTCTTTCCCCCAGAAACGGAAATGGAGACAAAAAACGAAACAAACTGAGAGACGCACACACAAACACACGCAATGCATGAAGAAATGTAAAGAAAAGAATCAGGGGCCAATTCGGTACTTTGATGGATGTTGTTTTGTTTTGCATGACAGAGCATTTTGTTTTGTTGACCTATGGAAAAAGACTGTTGCTTTCCTTTTGTGTGCATGTGGGTGTCACAAAGCAAATGTATTGCGCCTCTTTCTCAGTTTGTGGAAGAAAGACATCGTTGCTTGTCATTGAGAATTTATACCAGAACTCCAGAGTTGAAACGTGTGATAGGAACAATGAAAACAGCAATTGCAGCGGTTTCATTCAAATCTCTTGGCATTCTGGCTGTGCCTGTAGTCATTATGATGCCCTGTGGACTCTTGGGCCTGAAACGAGGGCAGATTGCATGGAATAGACTTGTTTTTGTTCTGGTAAATTTTCTTTGTCTGTTGAGATGTGTTTTGGTTTTGGGGATCACTGGAGCTGTGTTTGTGAACAAATCTGACCTGTCAACAACAGCAGACAAATTCACAATTGGGGTTTGTGTCTCTGTTGCATTGTCCTGTTCAATGCTGATCTGGAAGTGTTACAAGGAATACAACATTGTGTCCTTACTGATTGATGTCAAAAATCTGAAACTGCATAGTCTCTGCAACACAAGCAAACTGTATTTGTGTATTCTATTTTCTGTTGTGGCTTCTTCAGTTGTTTACAAGTTTCAACACATCACCAGAGTTGTGGTTAAAGAAATTGAGTCTGGACACCGAACCCCATGGACAGTCTCAACAAGTGATCCCACTTTGATAATTGTGTTTGCTGTTGTTGAACTTGTGATTTTCTACAACACAGTGTGGATGTCCATGTTAGGTGTAAGTTTCTTGCTGGGTGTAATTTCTATTGTTTTAAAAAGAGAGTTTACTACATGTGTTCTGAGTTTGGAAGAGGCTGTTGAAAAAGAAAAGACTCTGTCAGACAAAATATTTACTGAAACAAGTCAAAGATATGTGGAGCTTATCTCTGTTGTGCACAAAGTGAACAAAATGTTTTCTGACCTTGTTGCACTGATCCTTGCTGTGTCATTGGGGATCTTGTGCACTGGTGTCTACTCTATAATGCTTGGAGACACATTCACAGGTTGGATGCCTGCTATCATAATGTCACTGTCAACAACAGCTGTGTTGCTCCCGCCGCTTACAATGCTGAACATGGGGGTAGGTCACCGACCTGCAATCAAATATTTTTTGAACAAATGAAGCATTATCTATGTTTTCACGAGAACAAAGCAGGTATCAGTGCTGCGTGTTCTGTTTGCAGGCTCACAGCATTGCAGAATCTCTTCAGTTGTGCAGCCTGGAAGGTACATCAGACAAAACAATCAACAAGGTGAAAGTTTTTGTTTGAGGGAAAATGTGTGAGGGTCACATTGAATGAGCTAAAATAATCAGTGATGCAAGCCTTTGTTTGCAGATCAATGTGTTGCTTCATGGTTTGACCCAGGTACCAGTTGGTGTGTCAGTATGTGGATGTTTCACAATTACAAGGGAATCAGCAATGACAGTGAGGATTAAAATTTTGACCAAGCTGTGTAGAATGAGAGTCGTTGAAGATCTGTGGAAACATTTTCATCTGTGTGTTTCCCAAGCAACCTCAAGTACGATGATATTTTTCAGATTGTGGGGACATTTCTCGCCTATGTGATCATTATCGTACAATTTGCTGCAAGCGACTGTCACTGTGGGAATTCAGTCCCAGAAAGCTTTTTCAATGCTTCCTTATCAACCCAAGAATTGGGATGATTTACAACAACAACTGCAAATAACACACAAAACAAAAACAAGCTGAATCATCTCTCCCGTGAACATTTTTATGTGTTTCTCACCACAAAAATTCGAAACAATGTTTTTGTTCTGACAGATGTTTAGAAATTTGACTTTCAAGAAAGAAAAAGAAAAGCACATGTTTTGCAGTCATGTTTTCTCGGTTGTCACATGTCCGCCACCAGCGTCAAAACGTTGACCAAAAAGAGTCTGATTCTCTGCAATGTACGAGTTCAGCGTCACCTGTGATCCGCAACACGACCGCCCAATGTGGACTTTCCATGCACGCAAATTGCAAGCCAAATTATGCTTCCTTCACTTCACAGCAGCAATGGATACCCCCTCGTATGTATGTATGTATGTATGTATGTATGTATGTATGTATGTATGTATGTATGAATGTATGTATGTATGTATGTATGTATGTATGTATGTATACATATATGTATGTATGTATGTATGTATGTATGTATGTATGTATGTTTGTGTGTGTGTGTGTGTGTGTGTGTGTGTGTGTGTGCTCGGGCATTCACAATGAACTCAGATCTGAGTGACAATATTGCACACAAGTTGTTTCATTGCACAGCCAGATATCATCACATTTGCTACAGGTCACTTCAGCGCGAGCAGAGACAAGAAAAGAGTGCCACGAGCAAAATTTTGAATCATTGCAGAACTTTACGGGTGGACGGGTGCGAAAGAAAAAACATTTTTTCTCTGCGACGGCCAGCGGCCAACATGTCAGTGAAGCATGTCCCACGTGCATATTGACCTATTTGGCAACGCAGTCGACCAGTCATAAACAACACACGAGCTCCAAATAATGTAGAACAGGCCCCACAAACATGAAAGCTACGCGAACTTGTGCTCATTGCGCAGAACGAGAAAACGTTTGCTCTTTTTGGTGTATTGTTTTGGTGCACAGCAAGATGGTGATTTACCTGAGGTGGTTGTGCCATTGTTTGGAGGTTTTCAACGAAACGTTGAGTCGTGTCGTCGCCATTACGTACTTGTGATTCCGACAATTGACGTGGTAACGTGACACGTCGCCGCTCAGGCCGGAAGATCCATTGGTGAGTATTTCAAGACCCCACCCCCTCCAATCCACAAAAAAGAAAATCCAGGGTGCCGGAGTTGGTGGGGGTGGGGGTGTCAGTGAGCACAGAATACAAGGGCACCGATGGGGTCACAACAAACTAACATTCTGAAAATGTGTTTGCCAAAACGCGTGGAGCCTTTCCCAGAACGGTTCATCATGCAGGTCTTATTTTGGGGTTGACCACAAGTTGGGCTGTGTACATTTCTAGAACGCACAACCACCAGGAACGAAAACTTGGGTCGTGTTTTGAATTTGATGCTGCAAGCATCTGATTCACGGGGCTGCACTCTGAGCAAAGACAACGACAACCAGGTGATAACTCTCAATCAATATAACATTGCTAAAGATCCAATGTCCACCAACCCGCCACGCGCCACAGGAGACAATTGAGAGTCCAGCATTGAGCACGGACCAGAAAGAGTCATCTCCACGGAAGGCAATCAAGTCAGAGAAAAATCCAGGTACGAGCATCGTTTTGCTCGATGTGCCGCAAGTGAATGAACAACGTGAAGTACCTCCTTGGTCACTGCTTTATTCGAGGTCTGCTCAGTTGGACTGTCTGCTTCAGTCGGTGCGCATCATGGTTCCACGAGTATTTGGTTCACACTAAAATTGCTGTTGCACATATCAAGACGGTCGCCCTGTTGCCTCTGAGCTGAAAAGTTTCTCAATTGAAGATAGATCTATATTCCTGCTGGGAAGGTCCACAAGTTCTGAGCCCAACGCCATTTCTTTTTGTTCGCGAATTCATTGAATCAAGTCAGAACATGGGCGCCATGCCTTGAACAATTGCTCTCGTTTGGCGTATCTGTGCAAAGTGGCCAGATTATTGATCAGGTGTGGCAAAGTGGCCAGATTATTGATCAGGTGTGGCTCGATGAAACAAAACAGTATTGATTGCAAAACGAAAGGACGGAAGTGAAAACAAACGAGCAGCCGGACAGTCAGAAACTGGGCATAAATGTTCGAGATTTGTCACACTCATCGTTCTTGAGATTCAAGAGTGTGCGGCAGGAGAGTTCTTTCTGTCTTCACACTGAACGATGATGAGTGAAATGGTTCACTCGTACGAGAAGTGCATGGGATCTGTGCACACAGGGACTGTCGGCAATGGTGTCAATACCGTGGTGAAAATGAATGGACCTGATGTTTGAGTTGATGTTTGCAAACCTCGCATTGGTTGAACTAAGGATGCACGAAGCACCAAGTCTCAGCCATACAGGGCAAGAGACCCCGGAACTCTGGAACTCACTTCTTGTTTCTTCTGTGCATTCAGAGAAACCACGATGACCAGATCTGACGTGAGTTCCCCGACAGGCACCAAGGTTCAGCCCCAGGTAGGACTGCACCACAACCAGTTCTAACTCTTCATTCAAACCTCATTGGATTTGGCATGTGTTTCGAACAGATTGTTTTGACAGTTCCGAACACAAAGTCAAACGAACCTTCACCCCACACAGGAATCTGTGTGACTGATTGACTGTGGAATTGTTTTCGTGTGTCTGCACTCCAGTCTCTGATATTCCCTCCAAATATAAACAACGGCCACAAAGTACTCAGAGATAGCGACAGCAGCAAATGATCTGTTGAACTTGAAAACATTTCTGAATGTTTTTCAGTGAGGGAACTGGTCCGTCTATTCTGACCTGAAGAGGTCCCGGCGACTGGACTCACGATGGCACAGAGCACGGTAGGACATTGACATTTGTTTGGTGGGACATTTGGAATTCCAGAACCATTCCATGAAATCGAACAAGTCATGCACGATCGTCAGGATTCAGCAAAACAATCGTAGACTTGTCATTGCGGCACTAAAGAACTTTGCACTGAGCACAATTATGGGCATTAGGTAAATTCAGACGTGACGACCGTCACTACAACAGGGAATGCGAGTCGTGGCTGCATTGGGTATGAAGCAAGTTGAGGCTAGACCACTGAAAGCGTGTTGGGTGCTGCCCTGCACTCCATTGTTGTCATCCTGATTGGAGCATGAAGACTGTCGCTTGGCATTTCTAGGCACAAACTCTCATTGACATGGACGGTTTTTGTGAAGGTAATCACCCGCAAGGGCCAAACCTCAACGGTATTACTGCAAGCGCAAATCTTGTTTGGATCAAAGTCCTTTCGTTTTCAAAAAACACCTTTTGCTCGGTGGCGTGACACAAAATTGATTACGAGTGTGTATCAGTACATTGTGGGATCTTGCCCCCCCCCTTTCCAGGCGTCACTCATCGCAAACCATAAGAAAGACGAAGTCAAGACACAATGAGAGCACGACCTTTTGACGGAAAATAATTTCCAGTGTGCATTCGTTAAATTTTCAGCTTGCGGCAGCTGCTGGAATGAAGCAGCAGCTGGAACTGAAGACAATCTCCACTCACAACACCGGGCTACAGGACGCACGCAGATTCACTGTCATGCCCAAATCTGGTCGTATTGTGATACTGGGTCAGGCACCAAAGAGTGACGTGTGGGCTCTGCACCTGTACAAACTCGAGGGACGGAGGCTGCAGAAGATTCGGCAGGTGAACAAGCCCTGTGAGCACGCTGACTTGTGTGATGTACTGGGTATGGTAGTGGAGGACGAGGAACTACTGGCTGTGCCCTGCTGGACGTGTGCAGACATAAAGCTGGTGAACGTGGACACAGGAAAGATAAGCATTGCCTACAGTGGTGAGGAGAAGCCCGGAAGACTGTGCTACGGAGAGCCAGGCAGGATTTGGGTTTACTTGAAGAAAGATCGCAAGGACATGCTGAGAGAGCTGGACTGCAGCCGCAAAAGCTTCACTGACACAGGAAGAAAAGTGGACGTCACTGCTGGGTGCTGGTACGTCTGTTTTGTGCCTTTGGTGGGTGGTGCTCTGGTTCTGAGTCACGATGACTGGGCGGAAGCAGTGTCGTGCGAGACAGGGCAACAGCTGTGGAGGCTGGATGGCAAAGTTGACGGCAAGATGATCGTTCCTCACGGAGTAGCACTCCACAGAGAACATCAACTGCTGGTGGTGGCTGATCAGAACAACAACAGAATCCTGGTGACGGACCCTGGTTCTGGTGCGCAGTCCCTTCCGTTGCCTGGAAACAACCCAACAAACTTTGCGTGGCTTGGAGATCAGCTGCTGTTGCTTCACGGACAACATGGAACCAGCATCTCCAACATCAGACTCATTGATCCTGAGAAGGGTGCGTTTTTTGTGGCTTTGTATCTTTCTTTTTCTGTCTCGCTCAAGCATGCAACGCGACAGCAGATCACACAAATGTTGCTTTGACTTCTGCAGGACTTGGTACCTCAAATTCCTGGTCCGTTCAAACATTTATCAGTGCCTACTTTTTTGTTCACAAACAAAAATTGAACATTTGCTTGGCACTGAATTGAGGTACACAACAAAATGTTCGTTGTCGGAATGGAAGATTCTTGTTTCGGAGTCTGCGAACACACAAAGAAAGTTCCAGTTCCGTCTCATGTGAATGCTTTTATTTCAGAATCGGAGAAAATGTCGCAAGCTTTTCTGGCAGCCTGTCAGCATGGGACGCACCCAACATACAGAGCTCGACTCAACATTATCGGCCACAGTGGAGCAGGGAAAACAAGTCTCACCAGGAGGCTGCTGGGGATGGAGTTTGTGGATGACTTGGAGAGTACAGATGGAATTGTGACTCACAGAATTGAGTTCAGTCTTTCTCAGGAAGCCGAAACAAAGCAAGAAGACCAGAAGTGGCAAGAAGCTGAGTTGAAAACAGGCCAACTTGTCAACATATTTAACACTGATGTGTTGGAGAGAACAACCGTCAAGGCATATGACGCTTCTTCCCTCGATGTTGATGGAAAAATGCATCAAGCAGCCCTTGGGGATGAACAAGTCAGTCACGACATCATTGAAGAGCTGCAGAATTTTACAAAGCAAAGAGAGGCAGAAGAGCACGAGAAAGAGAAGGAAGAAACACAAAGAGAGAAAGAGAAAGAGAAAGAGGAGGCTGCACAAAGGAAGAAGAAGAAAACCCCGCTGCAAAAGTTGAAAAGATTGCTGGTGCCACGGAAAGAAGCGAAACAAAACCAACAGAGCAGCTCTGATGAGAAAGAAACTGAAGGTTATGACCAGGAAAATGATTCAGTGAAAGGCGTCTTGCGGCTCTGGGACTTTGGAGGCCAGACAGAATTCTACACCACACACCACATGTTTCTGGATGCTGATGCTGTCAACATCATTGTGATGGACATCAGCAAAGCGCTCAGACGGAAACTGACTTCAAAGCCTGAAGACGAAGTGCATTGTGTTGGTATTCCCGAAACACCAGAAGAGTTCCTCTGCTACTGGCTCAGATCCATTGAAGCAGTCATGGATGAGAATGAGATCCAACCAACAGTACTGCTGGTACTCACCCACAAGGACAAGGTGGTTGTGACAGAGAGAGAAGCGTACATTGCACTGTTCAAAAACGATATCAAGGAAATCATTCACAGCAAAAAACTTATGCCAATCCCTGATCATCACATTTTTGTTGTGGACAACAAGGAGGGACCAGCTGCAGAGTTCGAACAGTTGAAAAAGTGTGTCAAACAAGTCATTGAAGAGAGGCAGAGTTGGGGGTTGTCAAGGCCAATCAGATGGCTGAAGCTTGAAGCTGACATGAAACAGAGAATTGATGAAAATGACCAGGAGCCTGTGAGGCATTTGAATTTTCAGGATGTGCAAAAACTGGCCAAAGTCTATCACATGGCTGATGAAGAGTTGAAAGCTTGTCTGCACTTCTTGCACAATGTGGGAGACTTGATCTGGTTTTCAGACGAAAGTCTGAGAGATGTGATCACTCTGGATCCCCAATGGCTGGTTGATATTTTCAAGTTACTGATCACTTCTGAGCAGTTCATCAAGAAAAGAGGCCTGCAGGATGATGTCTTCCAGCTTCTGAGGCACGGAAGAGTGTCCTTCAAGAGTTTGGAAAAATTCTGGGTTGGAAATGATGTCAGGTTTCTGGTTGAAATGATGAGGAAATTTGACCTGATTCTTCCCCTGGAATCCAAGTTTGAGGAAGTCTTCCTGGTGCCCAGCATGCTTCCGCAAAAGCAGATCATTCCACAAACATCACCAATCCTGAAGAGGTGCAAAGCAGTGTACACAACCGAGCACTTTGCAAAGTTCGAGGAGTTGTTCGCCATTGGAACATTTTCGAAGCTGTTGGCAGCTGCATCCAAGGTCTGGCCCATCTGCGAAGAGGCAGATTTCTCTTGCAGTTTTGCAAGTTTTTCCCTGTCCGAGGATACCAAGCTTGTCCTGTACCAACCTCATCGATCGTGCATCAAGATCTCCCTCTGGTGTCAGCCCGACAAACTGGAGAAACATCCTCTGTCCAGTGTCCTGCGGGTCACATCTGTGATGTCGCCCATCTTACAAGCCCACAGGATCCCTCCCAGTGAACTGTGTGAGCTCATTTGCCCCAACTGGAGGCCCGACAACACTCTCTTCTGCACCAGACCTGCTCTGCCAAAGTCACTGGATCCAGCGTCAAGTTTTGATTTGATCCAGTACGTCGAGAGCGAGTGTTTGTGCACCAGCAGCTGTGGCTGCGCGGCAGACCAGATTCCCAGCGTTGACGCAGTTCTAGACGACGAGCCGGTGGCGGAAACTGCCCTGTTACTAGTACAGCCGGATTAGCAGCGCCACAGTTTGTGAAGGAATTTAGCATGCAGGACACGCAAGCACAGGCCAAAGAAAACGTTCCAGATGGGAGGTCCAAGGCACATGCAGAACCTATTTGAAGTGAGCCAGTCTGCTGATTTTCAGTCCCTGCATGACCACTTGTTGAAACATCTTTGGACGATTGCCCGATCATCAATTGCTGTCATTCAGCGAAGACCATGATGGGAAGAAGAATCGCTACAGACTGACCACATCATCACAAAACGTCACAACGTCACAATGCGTGTTGTGGGAACACCTTGTTGTGTGACCATTGGACGATGCGCCTGGTGAGCTAACAGGGACAGGTTGACCAAACTTGAGAAGAAACTATCAAGGACAAAGTGAACGAAACCAGTTTGCTGGACGAGACTGACTGCATGCAAAACGTTTGCGATGAAGTTCAAGAGGCGTAAAATCCAGTCAAAATGTCTACATTGGTGTGACTTGATGACATCACCTCTCGTGACATATTGTTTGGGAGTGTTCTGTTGGATCAGTGGAGCAATCGCGGATCCAGGATCAGGCTCTCGTTGGTTTCTCCTTGAGACCGATCTTTTCACGGTTTCTTTCCAAAGCCCACGGTTTGCCTCCCGTCGTCTCGCCTCGCGTGCCCTGCCCTGGCCCTGGCCCTGGCCCTGGCCCTGGCCCTGGCCCTGCCCTACAGCGCTTTCTGGCCGTTGTCTTCTTGTTTTGAATTTGGCAGGGTCAGACGAGCCAACGCCCCCATACCTCGTCCCATGAATCCGACAGAACAAGACGTTTGTGCGATTGTCTGAGTGCGTTTGGTGATACGGTATCTCGTGCGTGGTGTGTGGCTTGATCGCGTATGGATCAATAGATCAACGGTACCATTCAAGGATAATGAGCTCACTGAAAGATTTTGTTGTACAATTCTTACACGTGGTGCATGAGTATGGTATGTGTTACCGCGCGTTGGGAGCAAACAACATCGTGGAGACCAGACGTGTCTCTGGTAAATTTCTGAAGGAGTGCGGCGTGAAAGGAATGGTGAGGTGGATGTTCTTCAGTGTCCACAAAAATGTTGAATTTTTGACATGTTCTCACAGATTTTGTTCAAATACAGAACCGCATTCTTATCAAAACAATCACCGTCAATTTGTGGTTTTTGTTCGAGTTTTGCTCTCACGGTGTGCGACCAAAGGCCCCCTTTTTCTGCACGTGCGTGCGTATCGGTATCATGTTTGGAAATTTGCTGTCGCAAACGACTTTTTTGTCTGACAAGGCAAGGCATCCACGAAATTTGGAATGAGCCGTCACAGCGAAGCATGACTGAATATTGTATTTGTTTGCAGAACCATGAACCCTCTGTGTGACGAGAGACTTCGGGAGACACCCGTCAACTGAGACATCATGGCGCATAGCAAGGTGAGGCAGTCGGACTGATTATTTTGGCACAACTCTGTTTGAATGGATTGGAAAAGATTGGACAAGATGATTCAGAATAGTGTTGCCAGGTTCTTCATTGGTTTGAAAACATTGTGTCGTGTGGAAGAGTTGCCTCTTCCCACGCGCGCAATCCAGCTTTCGGGCGAGGTGCTGAGTACCGATGAAGCCGCTTCAGCGGAGCTGCGCGAAGCTGAAGCCGTGCACCAGACTCGCAACTCGCGCCGCCTATTTAAAGCTGCGCCCACAACACCCTGGGTCTGTTGAGAGCTACTGCTTGAGACAGGAGAGAGTTAATAAACGTTTGAAGCGTATGCTTGAGTTTGACTCCACTGCGGCAGTCCGGCCAAGCTGAGGCTGCACTCACCGCGGTGCCGCAAGCAGTGGCGGTTGTGAAGGACGGGCTCCACCGGGACCTGACCCGCACACAACATGGAGGTTCTTGAGTGCTAGACCAAGGATCGCCTTGGGATACAGTCGCGACAAATGAAATCAGAAACAACCATGGACAAATGAAAAGTCTCATGGGCAACGTTTCTTCAACACATGAAGTTGTTTATTTTCACAACTTCATCATTTTGGAAGGACACTATTTAGATTTGGTCCATTCACGCAACCGTTGGGTGAACATGAAAACTCAATGGAATGCGGGTATGAACCGCACAAGAGTTGAAGCCAGAAGATACAGTTACTAATATCTTGACTGGCTCCACCGTAAATCGCGTGAATCTTTCGCAATACGTGATTTATGAGAACCCTTGTGCACCAAAAGTTTCAAAATCCGAAATTTCATAT
>JAAUXT010024306.1_pt1 | contig 14611 bp, 15 predicted proteins | sample 7278171 | NCBI WGS metagenome assembly JAAUXT01 (sample SAMN14350112, study PRJNA611818) | marine sediment metagenome | isolation source: surface marine sediment (1.8m) | place: French Polynesia: Moorea | collected 2018-08 | reverse complement strand
GACATGTTCAACTTCGGGGAATAAATAGAGAGAGAGAGTTTCTTCAACCGTAATCTGCTTGTTTCTCTTTTGTCAGGCAAATCACGAGCCATAATTAAATCACAAAACCCTAGACATCAATCAACATTAATTATTATCACGAGTTCAATCAACTGGATAGAGAAAATTGAGCAAACATCAGCGTGTGCCCAGAGAGAGAGACACAATTGCCGCAAGAGTTCCAGTCACCATAATTTTCTGCCGTCCACAATGGGCAGACAATATGGACCAATTATCCCAGGCTAGCACCATCAGCCACCAATAACCCATACAGGGGGGCCTGATGGGGCAAAGGGGGACATCTTACCAGAGATGCCATAACTCTCCTGAGATGCCATATACTTGTGTACATAGGCAGACAATATAGATCAATTGTCCCAGGCCAGACCACCAATAACCCCAACAGGGGGACTTTTGTACGTGCAGGCAGACAATATGGACCAATTGTTCCAGGCCAGCACCATTGGCTGCCAATAACCCCAACAGGGACTTCGCACAACAACGGGATTTGTTCGTGTGTGGTGGGGTGGCGTGTCCAGACACATGTCCAGGTGACTTGGACCTGCACGGGGACTTGAGCACTTCAACTTTGAAATTTTGCCAACGGAAAAAGACGAAAATTTTTGCACCTGCAGCTCCACGAAAGGGCAAATGTATTTTCCGGGTTTATTTGCAGGTTCCAGGCCACCTGGGTCCGCCAAATTTATATACTTCTTTGTTTCGCGAAGAATATTCATCTGATCCGTCCTGGCTCAATGCATGAACCCCCAACCGACTGCATGTCCACATGTGTGTTCCTGGAATCATACCCCACATGAAATTTGTTTCCACAATGTGAAATGAAACCAACAGTGACTTCCAACATGAGATCACCACAAGTGCAGACATGACAGCACTGGTGGAGTTGACCCTCAAAAGATGGCAAGACACCATCAAAGATATGCCACAGCTTCTTTAACCCCATTAGCCATACAAGGATTCACTCACAAAAAAAGGTAGCCTCCTTCTGAAAGGTGATGCCCTCCTGATTCCACTTGGATAGAGAAATCAACTTTTACAGACCTTATCAGTCACACCAATGCATCACAAAACAACATCACTTGCCAAGAATTCTATCTTTTGGTCAAGGTTACTAAGGATATTTAGAAGATGATCCAGTAGTGTGACACATGGATGAGGTTCCAGGCACACAATGCAGCAACACCATTGGAGCCAACTAACCTACCATCCAGACTATGGCAGATGATTGCTGCTGACCTTTTCATTTTGATGGCCTTGAGTATCTGGTGGTTGGCAACTACTTTTAAAAGATATGGTGAGAAAGTACCCAGCAGGCCAAACTGGAAGCAGAGATAATTGCCTTCCAAAAAGAGCTGTTTTTAGAACAAAGAATACCTAAGATCTGATCCTCTGACAGCAATGCCAAATTCCAAGCCTTCTCCTGGTCATGGAAGATTGGTTTGCCACACATCCTGCCTACTATATCCAAAGTTCAATGGCTTTGCAGAAGCAATCATAAAGATAATTAAAGGAGTGATACAGAAAGCAAAATACAGTGGTTCTGATCCATACCTTGCCCTGTTAGATCTCTGTGTAACTCCAATTGGTACACAACTACCATCACCAGCAGAACTGCTGTACCAATGCTACTTGTGTTTTTTATCCACCAAGCAGGCTGAAGAACACTGAACCTTCAGCTCAAGACACATGAGATCACCAAGAGCAAAAGTGTGACAACCTTGCCACAATCAAGAAGGTGCTCAATAGCAACGCATACATGTTATGGAAACATAAACTGGTGCAATCTGCCAACATACTCTTGTGTGGGGTGTTCCACCCTGTACCCTCAGGCATACCCAGGGGTACTGGGCAGTCACCACACATGGTCTCAAAACCTCTGCATGATGCAATCAAGCCCCCACAAGCAAACAAACTCATCATGTAGAATTGTCAACACATACCAGATCACATAAATTTATTGTCCATACATACACCTTGCTTGCAGACAGTGGAAACAATAACAACAACCCCAAGCTGCTCATGGGCCAGCTTCATATACCCCAACCACTTTATGGTACACTCACAGGTGAAGCTGTACCACAGTTTCAAGTGGGGTTGGTGGGAAAGTTGCATTACAGCTGAAAACATGCAGTTTCACATGTGACAATACCAGGCAATACCTCAGTAAGTGCAATGCACAAGCTCAGAAAGAAATCACCCTTGGGCTGCAATCAGCTTGGCATTTGCCAGGCCTCCTACACAAAAAGAAACACCTGTTGAGGAACCTCTCAAGCCTGTTGAGCAACAAACAAGAAAGTCAACCAGACAAGCCAAATCAACAAAACACCAAAATGAATCCATAGACACCCTTAAAATTCTTCTCAACAGCTGGTAACAACCTTGGCAATGGCAGTGTGAAAGTTGTACAAGACATGTAGTTTTCTTATCTGACAAAGAGGGGGTGTTACACTCCATTCTGGCCTCTCTCTCGAATTTGTACGGCATCGTTCTTCCTTCAAATCCGAGCTCATCTTCACGAGACATATCTGCAGTGAAAGTTGACAGGCAAGGGGCCTGCAGCGACAAGACTGTCCAGTCAAGTTTGGTTTGGGCACTTAGGGTTCCACTGGACTTGGCAAAAAAGTTGCTGTGCTCTGGTCAGTAATGTAACCCCTTTGCCATTTCATGCAGTGGTATTTTTTGGCCTTGCTTGACCACTTCTTAATTGACTCTTTTTGAGTCTAACGGTTGTTTTTCTGGTGCCCCAGAACGAAGCAATCAACTTGCAAAGTAATTTGCAGAAATGACATTTTGGACAATACTGACGTTGTCGAAGTTTGCGGCCACGCGCGTGAATCCGCATGGTATAGTGGGGTGGGTCTCAAATATGAGAACAGAGTGACGTGGAGCAAGCTGACACCAATTTGTTTGGCAAAGTTTTATTTCAAATTAAATTGAGCAATCATTGTTCTCTGCAGCTGAAAAGGTCAAATTTATTTCTACACTCGGCTCGAGGAGAGCTGCACGCAAGAGATATGCGGACATAAAGCGTCGGCTGGAATGGAATGGAATTTTTCTGCAGTGCGTTGTCCAACAATGTTCAGGTTTCTTTGCCCACACATTTAGCACAAACGTCTGCAGTTCGTCACACATCAGATAAGGAGGCTTTCTGTCTTTGGATCACCGATTTGCTGGCAGCTCTGCGACCAAATCTCAAGCCCAACGGACTGTCAGGCTCAATAAATTTGAGGAATTTTGCAGCGTATCTACGAATTCAGCTCAAACTTGTGTGGCTTTTGTGGTGGCTTGTGTGGCTTCAGATCCACAGATTGATAAATTTACTTGTTTTCGTTCAGGTCACAAATCACAATTGTGTCTCAGTACCATTGTGCACACCCAAACCCAACTGTCCAAAGAAGACAATTGACACCCGTGCAAGTCTGCACACTAAGACTTTGTTGGGCTCAACCTGAGAGAGGGCTTCAACTTGACGGTGGAGAATGAGTGGAGTATACTCGTAACACACGAGTCGTGCGATGCGGACGGTGGAAATTTAAGGTGTGTGTGTGCGAGTGTGAGTGTGTGTGTGAGTGTGTGTGTGAGTGTGTGTGTGTGAGTGTGTATGTGTGTGTGAGCTGCATGCATGGACATGATGTCAGATCCCATTTACCTCCGGTGCAGGACAGCAGGGGACCAGGACCCACATGTTCCCTGTTGAGTACAGGGTCAGTATTGTTGTGTTTCCTGCATGGTCCTAGATCAACTCCATGGTCATGTCAAAAACTTATGTTCCAGCAGACAGTGACCAGTGACACAGACGAGAACGCTTGTTGCCTCCATGTGAAGAACCGTGACACCTTGAAATCTCAGTTTGGATGGGGAAAGATGAAGACGAGTGACAGCACAATGGCGATGACGTAGGAGAAGAAGAAGACGCGGTCGAGCACCTCGGCGACGGCCTGCCACTCGGTGCGCAGCTCGCGCATCGCCGCCTCCTGCCGCGCGTTGCGCACGATCGTCGTCGCCATCTCCCGCAGCGAATTCGTCACTGACGAACACTTGAGCTGCTGCGCCTCCGACTGCGGGAGGACGCCGTTCGCCCCAGAGTCGTCACCAGGCGACAGGCTGTGCTCGACGGAGATGAGAGTTTGATTGGTATCGTTGAGGTTGACTCGGGAGTACTTGGTGTGCTGGGGTGGTCCGCTGGTGGCGGGGCGACGCGTGTCCTCGCGGTCTCGCTTCTGCAGTTTCCTACAGGTCGGAGACTTGATGCACATCGTCCGCCCCAGGAACTGAATCGCCACCTGAAACCACAGGTTCAAATCACCTTGTCAACTCTGCAATTCATTGAATCTGAAAAAGCTGCACCAAGAAGAAACAAATCGGCACTTTGACACAGGTTTTCTCTTTTAAATTAGAGTGTGCTCAGAAATGCACCAATCTTTTCGCAGGTTCTCTCGGAAATGTACAAGTTTTGTGACCTTGGATGAAGAAAAGTTCAGTCTGTCCTTTGGGGGATTAGAAGTGACTTGATGCAGATGGAAGCAAATTCCCAGGATTTGGCTGAAGACTCACTCTTCCGCATTATAATCCACCCAAATCCACTTACATCATCTCTGTAGAGTTCGTGTACCCTCGGGAGCCACAAGTAGATCTGTTCCAGTGGAGTGCACATTTGATCCGAAAACAACCTAACCTCGTCAAGTCCAAACAGGCACAAACCGCTCGTCAGCGACCACACATGCAGGTTTATAGATTGACAAAACAAAATTTTGAACTCAATGTGTGCCATCATGCAGGCACATAATCACATCGGACATGTCAGGAAACGCTTGTTGTGAAGGGAAATCCACGAAAACAGAATCGACCGAAAGCAGTCCCGAGTGATTTGTTGCAAAAGCGAGAGGCACGCGAACCTTTCTGTTTCCGTCATTCAAAACAGGAAGACAACAGCAGCTTTTTTGTGAGATTTGCGAGAAAACATTCAGGAAGAAAGCAACGTACCGACAAAACTGTGTTTCCAGGAGAATAACAAACGGATCAACATAATTAAAAGGGACTTGGATGACAGGACCAAGAACTGAGCTGAGGTGGGTGGGGCCATCACTTTGCCGGCCTGACTGTGAGCAAATCTTTGAGGTTTGGGTCTTTTCTGCTTTCTTTTCTTTTGTGTAATTTACAAACTCCAATGTGTGTGTGAGAGAGAAAGAGAGAGTGAGAGAGTGAGAGAGAGAGAGAGAGAAAAAAAAAGAGTCAATTTACCCAGGTTCTTCGGGTCTCAGAAATAACACGCGTGCACGAGCACACATCTTCTGATCGTAAAGGGAGATTGGCTTGTGTTGGCTTTGCCATGGTTGGAATCGAGGCCCCCTGGACGGTCGGGCGTCTCGCACTCACCAGGCGGAGCCACCGCGGGACAGGCTGACCGCCGTCCGCCCCTCGGTGCACGTTCACCACCAGCGTGGACAGGAAGATGGACAGCATGATGACCACCATGTTGAAGCAGTAGTACAGGCCTGGAAGAAGGACGACTTTTCAGAGCTTCAAATGACCGCGGACCAATTCCGAAGCTGCATGCGGCCGTTCGTCTTCCGCTGAATGAGGCCCGCACTCCCCTGCATATCAATCTGCCAGCAAATCTTGTTTGAACAGGCAAAGTCACAGTTTGAGCTCACCGAGTCTGGGGACGGAACTGGCTGTTGGAGGCGCCGCCTCCACCAGGATGAGCAGCAGAACCAGAAAACTGCCGAAGATGCTCATCGCTGAAATGACACAGTGCATGTCAACGGTCAGCGCCGTGGCAGCAAGAACCTTGTCGCCTTTCGTCAGAAACAGGTTAATTGCATCCAAGAGGTGCGAAATAATGCGCCTTGTTTGTTGTGATGGAAGAATGCTCGTTTCTGCCCCGTGAACCGCGGCCAGTGACTCACCGAGCGAAGTTCTGTCGGGCCTGCTCGGAGGCAACCAGAACACGAGGAGCGTGAGCGTCGCGAGGAAGATGCAGGGCAGCGTGAGGATGTACGTGGAGAACACCATCTTCCTCTTCATGACCAGCGTGAAGGCGAGCACCACGTAGGTCGGAGCGTCCTCCGGAAGCGCTTTCCTCTGCGCAGTGCTGGAATTAACACGCAGCAAGGATGTTGAGCAACGTGATGAGAACACCGTGGATGAAGTGCTCAAAGTCCCTGAGTGCTCGAAATTCTGCGCAACAACGAACTGAGACGTCACAGCACAGTATCGCGCTGAATTGTTCTGGGGGACCCAGTTGTAGGGGGTCAGATCAACTGTCATGAGAAGAAAACGGCTAATGGGCCCCGTGCATCTCCAAAAATATCCATTGCGCACAAGCTCAAAAACAATCTCGCGTGTGGGAGCTGTTCCTGTGAAGCTTCACCGGAAAGGCAAACAGCCAGAAACTCGAAAAAAACCAACAATGCACTGTCTTCTCTTCAGTTGAAACATGACCACAACCTCAAATGGGAAAACACCGGATAATCTGGAACCAAAGACGGGACTCGCCTCTCACCTGTTGACGATTTCCCAGGCGCACGAGTCCTTGTAGTCGGACATGAAGGTGCTGGTGTCGATGCCGGAAGCGAAGGCGAGCTGCAGATCCAGGTCCTGGATGCTGTGCGTCCACGATCCGAACCACAGATGACACGTCTGTGTGTGAAGAACATCAGTATCAGAGCTGCAGTCAGGAAAATTGTGAAATCATGAAGTCCTTGTTGTTTGCAAAGGCTCCTTTCCATGGTTGTTTTCTCTCTCTCTCTCTCTCTCTCTCCTACCTGGTAGTCGAACGGGAAGTCGAGGACGTCGATGGAGCAGGAGCTCCTGAATATCTGATGCGGCACCCATAGCACGGTCCCGTCGGCGCCCACGGCCGCCAGCACGTTCCGCTCTGCCGTGTCCGTCTCCGCCCTGCAATCACGTCCTCACGTGTCGCAGACTGGCCACGTTCTCACTGAACGCGTTGCAAGTCAAAAGGGTAAACAGCTCTCATTGATTCACTATATGCAGGGACACAACACAAGATGTCAAGCTGTGGTCGCGTCGGTTTCTGTTCACATACCGAACGAATTTTGTCCATCAGATGGTCAGCGTCTTAATTCTGAGCAAACACGAAACATGTTGGAAACACTGGCTGAACCGCGGGTTCCGCTTGGAACATGTCAGCCGCAACAATTTTCGATGAACTGCTTCGCACCCATCGACTCAGATTGTTTTGGTGCGTGTACATAAAGCCAAGTCACTTGTCGTGTGTGGTATGAACCAAACCACAGCAGGCGGCCATGCAATTTTGCTCGGGCTCTGTAGTGGTGTGTTTGTGTCCTGCAGGAGCCCCAACGACACCACTTGTTTTGAACAGATGTTTCGCTTCAGACCGAACGCGCACCCGGACGACAGGGCAACGCTGTCAGTCGACATTCTTGAAGCTCTTGTGTTTGTTTCTGCTGCAGCGTACGTCAAAAAACAACATTCGTGTTGAAATACAATTTGTTTTCCTTCCGCGCATCGATTGTTTGGGTCGTGAAGATTGTTTGGGTTCTGAAGTGTGCAACCCATTAATAAAAAAAAAGAGAACGTGATAAATTGTTCGAAAGCTAGTGTGGGCTACGCAGAGAACAAGACGCGTCTTGAATTTGAAAAGCCTGCGACTCTTAAGAGCCGCAAAACAGCTGCTTGGGTTGTTGGATACTGAGAGTGAATTTGACACTGAACACCTGTGTTGCTTGAATCGGCAGCATTTGTAGAGACAGTGACACCACAAAAATTGCGTGACGCAGAAGTTCGGGTTCTGGACAGATTCTGGTTTTTGTTTTAACTTTTGACTGAGCATAACGTGCTTGCCTGTGGTTCAGTCGACACGTTGACGCAAGTTTCGCCGTGTTCTGATGAATCGACAGACCCTGCCTGGTCCCCTTGGGAACTTGCCAGACACTCTATTTAATTTAGTGGCGTAATTATTGCAGCCTGTGCGCTGATCAGCAGACTGGCCCCAACAGACAAACCCCCGTGATGACTGCAGCATTAGAACATTGGAACCACGCGCGTGCTGTGTCCGCTTAAGCTTCCAGACCAGACCACACTGGCCACTTGGCTTTTCTGGTGCAGATTCGGGTGGGTGGTGGTGTTTTCCCACCTCTCTCCTTTTCTTGGTTTGAATGAGGAGGTTTGTGGGCAGCCCGTCTGGCCTCGAAAAGCTCACGCAGTCCCAAATTTGTTCACTGTCAGTTGCTTTTCGCTTTCGTTGTCAAAATGTCAGGACCTCCCATAAGAAGGCCGATGAGATGGATTGCCCATGACTAATTCTGATGTCCTGGGGTCGCGTGACTTCTGACCCGCCTCTGCATCCAACCTCAGGTGAACTGACATGATGATGCTTTGCAGACAACAAGAACCATGCATGCAACGTTCTGCGATTCAAAACAAGATTGAAGTGTTTCGCCGTTGCTTGCAAAGTGTCCTGATGTGTCCTGGAATGTCATAATCAATTCTGGTCATCTGCATTGAGATGAGTGTCCAAGAAAGCTGTGATGGCTTGTTTTCGTTCCGAAAGAACAATCAGCAGGAGATCTTGACATTATCGCAGAACATTGGAATCCCTGCAAAATATCAACCTGCTCGAATTCTTGTGAGCAGTGCTTGACAAACGCACGTGTTTCACAGATGATCAGTTCGAACACAGCTGGGTGTGCGGACTATGGGGAATTTGACGCAAACTGTGCTGGAGAACTGCACATTCCGACTAACTGCACACAGGACTACAAAATGTGCCAACGACGACTTGTCTGAGATGTGGGCAATTTAACAAGCAATTCAACAAGCGTTGGTACCAAACACAATTGCAGCTTTGCAATCAGAAGGGACCACACACACACGCACACGCACACACACGTTCTGAGGTTTCTGAGAACAACAGAGATTCAGGACGCTCAAACCACAAGTCAAGACCGAGGGCCGCTCACGAATAGTGGACTCTTTTGGTCAACGAGAGCAATCAGACCTTTGCAAGGTGCAAGCAGTCGGAGGTTCAGGATGTGATCTGAGTTCAAGAACAAGGAAGCAAGAAAGACCCCATGCAGACTTTGGCTTCATGTCAAACCCAACTACGAGCTTTGCATTTTGCAAAGGTTAAAACCGATCAAAGGCTGTTAGCGGTCAGCCGATGGCTGCGTGGGGTGTCACCACACAACTGCCTCGCATCTGTCTGAACTCAAGCCTCAGTGCACAAGATGTCACCTGTGCAAACGTACTCACGTGTTGTACAGCATGATGTCTGGTTTCCACAGCGGCTCTGCCTGGACCTTGACTGCTCTGATACCGGCGTAATTTTCTGGGTTCCACTGCAGATAGTCGTCTCGCCATTTCTGCAGCCACGAAACGAACACATGTTGAGAAAACCAATCAATTAATACCATTGCAGACAAACACAAAAAAATTCTGGCCGTGAATGGGTGTTGTGGGGAGACAGACGTTGAAGAAAACAGTTTCTGTTCCGACAGGAACGATTGTGTGAGGAACCGACAGGAATTTACGTCCCACTGTTGATACAATCTGTTTTCCCACAGGTCTGAAAAACAAGAAATTTTCTTGGTGAAACGTCCAATTGGAACGTTCCTCTTCACAATACTTTTTCTGACGAACAAAAGGGGAAAAAAAGAAAGAATTGTCACGCGGACAGTTTTTCACGGGGTCCTGTGGATCAATCGATCAAATACTTCACTGATGTACGAGGCCACGATGGAGCAGGTTTGGTGATAAATATGGTCAGAATTGAAAGCCAGTGTCAGATAAATTTGGAAGACGCGGTCGAGTCACATCACCCTGACAGCCTGAATCAGAGGAAACTAATCAAGCTCTATGGATTCAAATCAAGATGTCACGTTGTTTCTCGTTCCTGCTCTGATTTCCGTGGGAATTTTTCGTCTGATCCTGTCAACCATTGATCCCTCTTGAACTGCATAGTCTGAACACGTGCGTACGATGTTCCACGTCAAAAATGCTGAAAATGAGTGCGGTTTTCTACGAGTTCGGCCAGCAGAATGGTGTTCCCACACTGAGGATGTTGCTGGAACAGAAAATTTTCTGCAGCAGCCTACTTCCGTCAAAGTATCACATGTTCACTTGTTGATATTTGTCAACCAAAGGCGATTTGAAACTGAGGACGACGTACAAGTACACGTTTGAAATCGAAACCTGAAGTTGGGGTGCTCGTATTTCTCTCGTCCTAAGGTCAGGTTCACACTGGACATGTCACGCGCTTCGTGTCAGTCTCTCAACTCATGCAGTCTGCGCCACGTCGTTGGAACAAAGCGCCCTGTTCTTCTCGTGTGTGGGTCCAAACCAGGTTCAGCCAAAGCGGACACAGCCTCAAATTCACTTCTTCTTGAACTGAATAGTGCGATTCTACATTGTGCACGTGTGTGAGGCGAAATTGCGGGAGAAATGTAACCAGTCTGGAACCACGCCCTCGGCTGCCTTGGTCCGCCGGGGAAATGCAATCCAGGACCCCTGGCGTATTACAACAAATAAAAACATATGGAGGTTGATTGCACTTTCTGAGATCCAGTGACGCACTTACGTAACGCGACCACATGCTGGTGGAGAGGATCTTGTTCTTCTCGTCCAGATCCATCTGGATGAGCCCCAACCCGAACTCGACGGCGATCGGTTTGGACATGTTGAGAACAGGACGGCCGTTCCTGCCCACAGTTGAGTAGTTGAACATCAGTTCTCGGCACAAGAACTTCTCCGCTGAGATTTCGCGCCCATCGCTGAAACGAAAATGCGCTCAAAATTTTTGTTTGAAGCTGCTTGTGTTGCTTCCCGAGACGAAAAAGTTTCTGCCAAACAGACAGGCGTCCACGAAAAACTGGAAACTCCCTCGCACCATTGCTGAAATATTCATGAAGCAAAAATTCAAACAACTTTCAGTAGTTCGAAAGCGAAAATGATTTATTCTCTGCATATTCATAAACAGTGCTTGTTTCTGCAGGAACCAAAGAGGAAGGCCGTGTGCGAATCCTCAGCGCAACGACATCAATCAGCCAAGAAACGTCTTCTGCTCTTGTTCAAATGAGGAACAAAAGAACAACGAGCAGCCGACACCATCGAGAGCACATTGTGCGCTGCGTTTATCTTTCCCAAACAAGCACTTCGTGACTGAACTGCGAAACCGCGTGAAACGACCTTCGCGTTTTTCTCAAAGTTTTGAAGTTGTTATTGTTCTTAAATGACCACGAAAATCAAGCGAATATGGAGACCAACGACCAGCAATCCGAACGTGTCTCAGGTTACAATAACCGGTGGATGTGTTTGTCACGTACAATGGCAGTGACAAAAACGTGACGGGATCGGACGGAAGAAAGATAAAATCCTCACATTTTCCCTGAATCTTTTTACTCGAACACCTTTCTTTTTTCAGAACAGTTCAAGAAATTCACAAACCCACTGGAGCGTTCACAACAGAAGCCTTGTTTGTCTGGGTATTTTTGCTCTCCGAGTCAATTTCGTATTCAGGAAGGGCAGTGGTGTGCGATTTCTCTTTTCTCCCTGTCCCTGCTGCAAGGAAGTTGTTCCAAGACCTGCAATTTTACCAATTGGCTGACGAAATCGTGAGATTCTGCGGAAGTTGCCTGTTGGGGTCTCCTCGATGGTGCCGAAGACACATCCATAATTCAAGCTTTTGTCCACGTGGACACCTGATGCTGCAGCTACAAACAGGGCGGCAATTCACGGCGATGGAAGGTTTCCAAACAAACGGACGAAGAACAGCAAATTCACACCACGTGAATTACAAGGTGTGTCGGGAAGCTGCTGTCCAATTAGAGTTTGATGCCCTTTCCTTCAACCCTTTTTATGAGCAGCGTACGAAGAATACGAAACAAGTGCGAAAGTAATTTGTTCAGTGAACTGTGTGCACTGTCAACCCTCATCTCTGGGAAATTCTGGGAACAGACGAATCCCTTTGACGGCACGCCCAAAGCGAACAGAGTTTATGCAGCTTCGAATCTTCCTGTCACAATCGTCACCTTGGCAGCGACCTGCGTCTTTCGCTGCGATACCCTCAGCAATTCGATCCTGTCACCTGACAAATCACACCCGATCAACACAACGATTCACCATTGATGACTGTGGGATTCAGGCAACTTCAACTTCGTAACAACCATGCATGCAGCAGTCAAGCCGTGTTGTGTCAGATAAACAAAATGAGAGGAGTGGTGTTTTCCAAGAATCTCTCCATGGTCCGCACTGATGCGGGCTTATCGGCCCTCAGGACTCCACTGCCAAATTGAACAACTGCCTGTAGCATGTGCAGCTAAGTGTTTTCTGATATTAATTTCATGATCTGTCACCTTCGTGGAAACATATCGGAAACCAGCTGCAAAAGAAGTGACAGATCCCGGTCCGTTGGGTCTTGAGTGGTTCTGCTGAATGCGAAGCTGGCTAATTTACGGAGCCACAGAAAAAGCTTTTCACAGAAGTTGTGCGAATCAGTGAATTTATGACATCTTCTCACACTAAACCACCACATTTCTCAGATTCTAAATGTATGCTCCCAGAGGGTCCGATCCACAGTTACGTCCAACGGACGCACTGACGCAGAAGGTCCGAGCGTGTGCATCTCTCCACGTCCGGAATCACCATCGGTCATATTCATGCCGCCACAAAACTCCGGGAAGACATCACGTAATTCCCTGTTTACTGATCAAATCTCAATGCACGGGCCGTGCTGCCTTTGCTCGAGTATCGGATGTGAAGATGAGACGCAATTACTTAACAAAGCAAATTTACTGCGACGGCAGCCAGAAGATCGCTCCCGCGCGTCTCACCTACCCGATGCGGCGTGCATGCTGACAGATGAAAACAGCCCTTCGCATTGAAAGGAATCCTTTTGGACGACTGCCGTCTGGCAGACTTCTGAGTGCCATCGTGCTGATACTTATGTCATTTTCGCTCAATTTATGTCCAGGTGTTCAGGATCGGTAAATATCTGTGAAAACGTTCACAGCCTCCCGGCTGTTTCGTGGCTAAGACTTTGCGAGGGTTCCGAAAGATTTCGTGGCTTTGTGTTCCTCTCAAAAGATTAGACCGAGACAGCAAACAGATGTTCCTCTCAGGGACCTTATCTGCAATTCATTATCATTTCTGGGTCAAACCATTTTGGTTCATAATGACGAGAAATTTCAGTTCAACGAAACAGGCAGAGTCTCACGGGATCTCGGCGTCTGGTGCAGAACGAAGGCTTCACAGTCAGGTCGACACAACCTCACGACTGCTCCATTCATGTGTCCACAGGAGTTATGCCATTCTTTCACTTCCTTCGCCTGAAGGGATGCTTCGGTCAATTTTTTGGGGGCGGGGGCGTGGTACATGTTCGAGAAATCCAATCCAAAAAAAAAAAGACAAAGTGCCTTCTTTTCTGCCCAATTGGCTCATGGAATTGTAACCAGGAACAGCAGATTAATCACTCCATTTTCTTCATTTCTGAGTGGCAAAACGACCCAACAGTACAATTTCGAAGAAATTGGCATCACACAGAATACAGGTCTGAAACCTTCCAGCTTCCGCAGCTTTCCTCTCAATGCGCTGCGAATCTAGTTGGTGATGGGCTCAGGGACGAATCCATACGTGCAGCAGCTACTCTTTTGAGTGTTGCGTCGACACAAGACAACTCTTTCACGCTCGCCTACGTGGAAGTGTGGTTCATCGACGTACGTTCCTGTGTGGTTCAACTGTCGAACTCTCGACCTGTTTGTTCAGGCCCAGGTTGTATCTGAATTTTGGCTCTGTTTGTTTTGCAACATGCAGTTTGGGTTCTCCTCTGAATCTCTTTGGGTGAATTCCGCACTTCAGTTTGTCCTGCACTCCGTTGAACTTTGGAAATGGCTCAACCATGCAGCAAGTTTGCCTGGCACATAGAAGACGGCGCAAAACTTTCTCCAGGGCTACAGGTCTTTGGCTTCAAGATCTTGAAGCTTCGTGCACTTCAACTCTCAGCTGAGCAGTTGTTTTGTGGGTAATGAGTCTCAGAACAAGCTTTTAAGCAACAAAAAATAGTTGAAGTCAGCCATTCGAGGCGGTGGCGCGCAGCTGGTGCAATACGCTGATGACTCCTGGGCCGATGGTGCGTGTGCATGGTGATCTGTGACTCGGCCGGAGCACCGCGGTGTCAGAATTGCACGAGAGCCAACTGACGTGTGCACAGCGAAACACAAATCGCGAAAGAAGAGGTTCGTGGTGGAGGGCAGGTCGCAGGTTCACAGAGGCGCGAATGACCTCAGGACCATGTGGACCAGAGGTCAGTGAGGCACACAGACCTGGTCTGAAATTACTTGAGACCAACGCTCGTTCAGCAAAACACCTTGGACGACTTCTATGGGCGCGTTGGTGGGACCTGTGTAGCGAGCGAAAATGACATCATCTGTGGACATCTGTTTGTCAGTCCACATGACGTTGTCGGAGTGTCAGAACGCCCTGGTTGTCAGAAGTACCCTTGGGGCCTTTTGACTCGGACGATCGTTGAGTGGAAAGTGCCCTGTGTGAGATACTTCCAACAGCACACCAT
>JAAUXT010016667.1_pt1 | contig 14611 bp, 16 predicted proteins | sample 7278171 | NCBI WGS metagenome assembly JAAUXT01 (sample SAMN14350112, study PRJNA611818) | marine sediment metagenome | isolation source: surface marine sediment (1.8m) | place: French Polynesia: Moorea | collected 2018-08 | reverse complement strand
CCCATGTTGAGTTACCCCCCCCCCCCACAAAATTCACACACACACACACACACACACACACACACACACATCCAGACTGATGGTGATTGCACTAAGCGTGTGGTAACGACCCTTCGGGACCACACGCTTGAAAACAAGAACACTTAGCAGGCCAAAAAGCTTCTCGGTGAAGGCTCACCACCACTGGTGCTCGTGCGTCAGACAGACCAGACCAGAGCAACTCGCTTTGTTTTCTTCCAGCCTTGGTCGTTTGACACCAAGCTCTGCAAGGAGACGACGCCAACCTCTTGATGCTGGGCGGGCTGCCCTCAGGACAGGACGGCGGCCGGATCCCCCAGGCTCGGCTGCTCAGCTGCCGCTCGAGGAACCTGCAGCTGCTCCAGTCTCTTCATTAAAGGCTTCTCGTAGACCCAGTGCTCCCCGACCTCATGAAAATGCTGTGGAGAAGAACAAAACGCAGTTGCTACCGAGTCTGCTGTGTTGCGAACACAGTCCGTCCCCCTCACAGCAGTCTTCGTGTGAAGGTGAGAGAGCAGACTTGTAGCTTTCCTTGAGATGTTTGATGAGGCTCGGTGAGAGAAATTTCCTTTGTCCAAAAGTTGTGAAACGGACTTCTTTTCACACAAGACAACCGGAATGCTCTGAAATGCTTTCCAGTGAAGTATGCACTGAGCGATCGTGCTGATGGTGTGAAGGCAACACAAACGTGACACCTGAATGTTTGGAATTGTGGACCTCACCTTCGTTTTCCAAGTTTCTCCCTTCTCTTTCCTCTGTTTGGCCTCCTCCCTCTGTCTCTGTTCAAGCTTGTGTTTTGCTTCCGTCGCTTGGTCTATGTTGTTGTTTGTCAAGTTGTACGTGACATCCTGCCATAATCTGCGGAGAAAGAAACGCGCAATCTCGAGCTGATGCGATATGTCACTTTCTCCCTTGGAATTGTTGGAGAACCAATCATCCCACTAGTTCGCACGCCTCCACACCAGGATTTGTCGTCTTGCCACTTGTCTTTCTGCATCGAAAGACTTCTCAGCAGCTGTATCAAAATCCCGCGACGCACCTTCTCGACTCGAATTCCTCCTGCTGGTCGCGCGGCTTCAGCATCTTCTTGACAATCGCCATGTTCTTCGTGTCCACGAACATCTCGTTCATCTGCAGAAGACTCGTCAACTTGGAACCCAAACTGCACCCCACCAGCAGAGATGCGGTTCTGCGCAGTGAAATGCTCCGAAAGAGTGCAACTCTGGTGTCAAACTTGTTCAACTCTTGTGGTGCGGCAAATTTGACTTGATCCTATGGAGATGTCTCGCACGCACAGCGTTTCAGAAGCTGACTACAGTGAACTCACCCCGGTCGTGTAGCGCGCAAACATGACGCCGTTCCACTCGCCTTTCACCGTGCAAAACGACTTCTTCTCATTCGGCGCGTAGATCTCGGCTGTTATCTGGTCCTTCTTGCCACCGTAAAAAGGCTACGAAAAGACAGTGGCACTGTCAGTCCTGTCGACAGTCTCACAAAGAAGACACAATGCACACCCTGAGTGAACGAAGAAGACTGAACGTGGTGCTGTGGCCAAGTCCTCACCTTCGTGTGAAACTCGACGGTGGCGCTGTAGCCGGTTTTGGCGCAGCTAATGGTGCAGGAGCCGCCGATTTCGACCCACGGCACGGTCAGGATGGAGCGTCCGTAGCCGTTCGGGAACGTCACGATGTACTCCTCGTCGTAGTCCCACACCGAGATGACGCCTGCGGCGGACAGAGTGCGCCACGCGCAAAACCCAATCACACTTTCCAAGTTTGAGCCTGACCCCATTGACCCGACCACTTGACATTTGCTGCTGAACTTTGCCAGGTCTTTGAACGTTGTCGCACTGGAAAAAAATTCGTGGTGCAGAGACTCTGCGCACGTTGAGCTGCACTTGCCTTGTCCAATCATGTGGACGCCAATGGAAAGACCCAGGAATTTCGACTTGCTCCAGATGTAGCCATCGATCGATATCTTCTTGTCGTAGTGCTCGCCGTAAAATGCTGATACTGAAAAAAAATATTGTTGCGGAAAGCTTCACCCAAGTGATGGAGGAGGACGAGTGTTCCCTCGCGCGTGAACTCCCCAACTGATGTAGGACGAAGAAAAAAAACAAATATTGTAGCACGCGTCAACAAAAGACAAAATCACGATCGAGCAAACACAAGAAAACTATCAATTCGGAGCCCCATCCCACCTGCACCTGCGCGGTTTTCGTCAACCACAAACTGCGGTATTCAAGATTTGACTGATCATCTTCATTGCGAGGCATCCTGTGGAGCGCACTCACTGGGAGGATGATGAGAGACCTGCTCTGCGATGAAGGACACTTGATTCTTCGACGCCCACGACACGGGGCCGTCCAACACTTTCTCCTGGAGAGCCAATGATGGTGAAAAGATAAAACAAGGTTGTCAATGGACAACAGGAAAATCTCAGAATTCTAAAAACGGCTTCGATTCGTGCGGTTCGTGAGAAGCTCAACATGGCGTCACTTCCAGGACGCACTGGACGTGGTGAGAAACTTGCCTCGGAAGGCGTCACGTTGGGCAGGTCGTAGTAGCCCCGGAAGATCTCTCCGAGGATCGGGTTGTACGGCTTCTTGGCGACGGCACTGCGCCGCCCCGCGTGGAACGCCGACATGTACCAGCGCACGCACTGCACCATGCGCTCCTGCGGCGTCTTCTGGTCCGCGATCCTGAACATTTCGATTGCTCTGACTGGAGGCTCGCAGAATGCGCCAAACAAACGACAGCTTCAAGGGTGGAACTTCAAAACGTACTGCGTCAATGACTCATATTTTCAGATCACCTCGCAGACAACTGAGATGCGCGTACCCGACGAAGAGATCCGGGTGCGCGAGGAAGTCGGAGTACATCTCGAGCAGGGAGCGCTTCTCGAGGATGAAGGTCGGCAGCACGATCTTGGTCAGGTCCATCCCGATGCGCACCTGCGACAACAGGTGGCGGATGACGCTCCCGTGCTGGTCCAGCGATCCCACTGAAAGGCACAACGCGGGTGGTGAAAACCGAATTGACTGTTACAAATACCGGTAATATCAAAACCATTGCAAATGGGACAAATATCATCTGGACACTTACAATCATCTTCATCCTGATTGTCGTACAGTTCTGAAAACAAACACAGACGGATGACAGCGAGAACTGGTGTTTTCAACAATTCGACGGACATGACGCTGCGGAGCTCACCGTCGTAGTAGTCGTCCTTGGAGGCGATGATGATGGGCGGCGCGCGCGGCTCCTGCTGCTCCTCGGACTCGCCCTTCCCGACGCTGCAAACAGAGCGAGCGTCAAGGAGCGTTGGCGTGCTGTGTCCAAGGTCAGGACGGCCAAACATCAGCGGACCGGTCAGACTCAACAGCGCACTCGTTCGCAGGAACCAACTGAGCTGCATCTTCGTGTGAAGTGCGAGTTGGACTGCGAAAGTTTCGTGGAATGAGTTGCGCTGTGATGGAGTGAATAATCTGATCCCGCGGAATCAACTGGTCACAAGTCCAGCAAGAAGCCCTCAGTGACGACTCCAGGTCAAGCAGAGCTCTGAACACAGGCGCGTCCCGAGGCTTCACGTCATTGGGGGGGGGGGGGGCAAGTAGGACCTGCTCGCATTTTGAGGTCGGTGCTCGGGTAGGACCTTTCCTGAAATTCTGTCTGGGTGGGGGGCAGGACCTGCAATGAAACTAAAATTTTGGGTCCTTCCCCCACCAAGAACGTCACGCCTTGAGCCACGGCCACTGCAATACAGGCACGCACCGAAGCTCGCACGCCCATCTCCGTGAGACATACAACAGGGCACTTGACGTTGACCGTGAAGTTTGACCATTCAACGTGGAACTTTATCGACGTAATGTTTGTACTCTCAAAACGGACGAATTGTTGGGGTTGGACAGATTACTCTGGTTTTCAGGTGATATGAATGGGACACTTGTTCGGCTTGCTCAAAAAATACGATCCGAATAAGTGACCCAAAATCACTTCAACGCATAGCTTCACATTTCTTGTGCACGATCTGGTGGTACCTGGAATTTGAAATGGAATACTTTTGCATTTTTAGTGCAAAAAGTTTGAATTGGTGAATTCAAATATTTTTTGACGCAGGATTCTGTTTTGCACTAAATTTTGAAAGAGTACAGGGTGATAACAATGCCTAAAATCTGGAGCAGTGAGCACGATCCCGAGACGGCCGGTGTCGTTGGCTTCGCAGCGCTCCGAAAGCGACGCGTCAATCACCACTCGGGACCGAAGTGCTCGTTTCGCAGCTGTCGGGAAGGGGCAACCAAGAAATTTTCGGTCGCCATCACCATGTTACCCCAAGAGATACTGTCACTCTGATCACAGGGTTGATGGCTCTGAATATTTCTTGGTAGCACTCCGAAGGACGCGCTGTGTCAAAACTAAACCTCATCACGAAACTAGTGACCTATCACGTTCGCTTCATGGTGTCGTGAAACCTGTGCAAAATGACCCGTCATCAGAGCCAGGTGCGTGTGACTGCAAAATCAATCACCAACAATTCTCACGTGCAGGACCCGTCAAGATCGTGAAAACATTTCGAGCTGGTGAAGCCACAAGTTCACACGGATTTCGGGGCAAGGGCTAACGACACAACTACTGCCGAAACACAAAATTCCGAGTGTGTTTGCGGTATTGTAGGAGCACACGCTGCCAACAAGTCAAGCCTGAACAAATCCTTTTCCCTTCCAAGTAAGGTCACAAGATACAGCGGATGCACATCTCGCCCGCTGAAGCCACGCGAAAACTGCAGTGAAGCAAGCTCCTCTCCGGTCCTGCGAAAGAGCTACCTGTGTTATTTTTTTTTACTGTAGCGTGATTCAACTTACGACGACTGTCTTGCCGTGATCCTGTGAGAAAGTGTCGTTTCTGTGCAACCTTGCAAAAGTGACACGCGCATTCACACCTGCCGTGACCTATCTTTGTGAATCAATTTGTAAACTCACGCCGCAACGTTTGACGCTTTGACTCTCTTTTTCCTGAAAAGAAAGTTGCGCCAACAGCCTGGTGACAGCGCCCTGCTGAGCTGCTGGGAAGGCACACTCGTCAGATCAACGCGACCACATCACATTTCAAGTCCAAGACTTTCAAGGAGAACGTCAAAAATTTTTGGGTGGTGGCGGTGGGGAGGGTCACCCGGAAATCCCAATTCTGGAAGCCCGGCCCATAATAACAAAGTCCAAACCTTTTTGGGTTGTGCTGGTGGGGGTAACCTGGGTGCAGTCCAGCCCAGACCAAGTCCAAAATTTTTGGGTGGTGGCCAGGGGAGGGCCCTCACCCGGTTTAGTTATTCCCTCCCCTCCCATCCACATACAGAACCGGATAGTCACAGGGTACGCGGGTAACAAACACCAAAAACCGCGGCTGGCAATAATAGCAGCGCAAGCGGCTGACAAAAAGAGATCACAGATCATCGAGCGCGGCTCCTGCAGCAGGCGCCGTGCTCACAACAAAAGGAAAACCAATCGTTGCTTTTGTAGGGAGTAGGGAAAAATAAACCATTGGCTTTGTGGCCAGGGAAAAACACCAATGGTTCCTTCACACCTCTCCTAATTGTGCGAAGTCCCTTTTGCAGTCCTCGTACAGCAATTTTCAAGAAAAAAAAGCAAAAAAAGCACTTTTTGAAGAAAAAAAAGCACTTTCTCTGGGGCTTTCTATCATATGTATTCTGGTTTGGAATCAAATCTTGTTTCATTGACTGTTCTCTGATTGTGGCCAAAATGTAATATATTTCTGCATACATTCCACAATTGAATAAAATGCTATGCGTAAAAAGCATGTGGTCCATGCAAATCTTCACAGTTCATAAATGCCTTCAAGTTCCCACATATGTGACCCAGGGTATGTCACGTATTGGTTTTGGATGTTCAGTTAGCCAGCCAGCCAATGTTGAGTTAGCAGGGAAGTGGGGACTCAATATGCTGAAAATTGGCAACTCAGCATGCCAAAAATTGGTAACTCAACATATTGAAAATTGGTAACTCAACATACTGAAATTGGTAACTCAACATGCTCATTTGCAGGTGTAAATCAGGGTGCAGGACAACTAATGCAATATATTTGGGAAGACTATGGCTGGGCCCACAACATAAGTGGACAAACTCGACTTTGACAAAGAAATGAGCTCAAGGCAGCCCCAAGTGTATTTTCACAAAATCCAAGATGGCTGCCAAACTGTGTGACCTACATAGTGCCTGACACACTTGCATGTGGGGGACCTCAAGGCTACTTCACCATGTAAGTTTGATCATGCTGCGGGCAAGCATTACTGAGTTTCAGGCCATGTTAAGTATTTCAGAAAATCCATGATGGCTGCCAAACTGCCTGAGCTACATAGTGCCTGACCTACTTGCATGTGGGGGATCACAAGACTACTTGACCATGTAGATCTTAGTTTGAACTGAAAATTTCCATGTTGAGTTCACCAGCCAGCCTATGTTAAGTTAGCATTTGTAAGGGGGCAAACTCAACATGGCCAAAAAATGAAAAATGTTTAAAATGGCCTTAAAAAATGAACCTGGTTGAATTTTACCATGTTGAGTCCCCCCCAGTGACTTAACATGGGTTGGCCAACTCAACATGGGCAAAAAGATCAAAAATGCTTGAAATGGCCTAAAAATTATCATGGCTAAATTTTACCATGTTGAGTTACCCCTGGTAACTTAACATCTACACATACATACAGACTGATGGTGATTGCACTAAGTATGTGGTAATGACCCTTTGGGACCACATGCTTAAAAATCCTCACTTGATTCACCAGTTCTCACTGCTGTTGCCTGTCTTCTGGTGTCTGCCAGTTCAACAACAGTCAATAATACCTAAATTTTTTTAGCTCAGCTAAACCTAACTTCAACTTTTCCATGACATAATAAAACTGGAGGTGGGGTCACTATAATACATTGGTATCATTTTTAATTTCAGGTATTTCTTCTGTGGTATTTTTCCTTTGCTCTTTTCAGGTAGTACAAGAGACTTGAAAAGTGGAGAACTTATATTTTGTGAATTATTATCAAGGAAAGCTCTGAGGCATTTCTCTTAAAATACTTGAAGTGTACAAAAATTACAATTTTTATCAATATTTCCCAAAAATCAGTAAAAAAAGCACTTTAAGGCTAAAAAAAAGCACAAAAAAAGCACAACAAAAGCAGCTGGTCAAAAAAAAGCACAAAAAAGCACATGTGCTTTTTAAAAACACTTCTTATGAGCACTGCTTTTGGGAAGAGCATGAAGTGGCTCACTGAAAAAATTTTCTGGTATATATGCCAACTCAGTGAAGATGTCCCCTGTCCCATCCATTCCCCATGGACAGGACTGAAATGGTCATATCTCAGCTTCTAGTCAAGATAGAGCTGTGATGTTTGGTTCACATGAAAGGTCTTTGAAAGCACTTTCAAGATTTTATAATTCGGTTGCTTGGCAACCACAAGTACAGAAAAGTCAAAAATCAAGAAATTACTATTTTGAGCCAGTTACTCAAGTCAAACAATGGTTTTCAGAGTTTGAATACCACACTGATGCAAAGCAGTCTCAAAATTATATCCAAAATTTCAAATTGGTCTCTGTAGCAATCACCTAAGCAACCTGATGACAATTGAGATAGAGCTTTGGTATTTGATTCCTATGAAAGGTGCTCAAAACACTTTTGGGCATTTACAATTTGGTTACCAGGTAAGCTTTTCTCCAGCAACCAGTTTACAAATTTTTGGATCTGTAGCAACTACTCTAGCAACAGGCTGAATCTCAACTTCTAATTGAGACAAAGCTTTGAAATTTGGTTCATGTGAAAGATACTTGAAAGTACTTTTTGCCTTTTACAATTTGGCTGCTATACAAGGTTTTCCCTAGCAACCAGTTAAAAATTTTTGCACCACAGCAACTGCCCTAGTAACAGGCTGTATCTCAGTAATTCCTTAAAAATTGTTTTTTCAATAGACTGCCAAACAAAATGAAGGGGGACGTCGCACCCACAGTTGCCCTGAGCACTGCTTCTCTTGTTGTAAAAAATCAATGGTTGGTTTTGTTGTGGGGATGGGGGCGGCGTCAAAGCAACCATTGGTTTCATGACCAGCAATATTTACCACAGCAAAACAGAAAATGAACAGTCGCCCCCCCCCCCGACAAACCAACACACGCACAAACATACAGAACACCATCGCGATTGCATAAAGCCCTCGGCATTTCGCCGAGCCGCGGTCTCAAAATGTCCGATACCAACTCACCCTGTAGCAGTGGATTCCACGGCGTCGAAGAAGTCTTCGTCTTCGCTGGACGAGTACGACGTTTCTGGGACGGTCGAAGAGGAGTTTTGTGACACCTTGTATCCTGCATAAAGTTGAACTGCTTGAAGGACGACAACACGCAATGGCAGCGGAAGCCGGCGCCGCAAGGCGCTCCGCTACGTTGTGACCCAAACCAGACTTTCAAGTAGAGAATCAGCCGCGCGCCGCGTACATCGGTCCGCAGTGCAGCACTTCATCTCAGAGGTGATGTCCATGTAGGATATGTTCAAGTTGAAAATTCTGTGGGCAGGTGGGGGGGGGGGGACCTGGATAATATCCAACCAGGACAATGTCCAAGTTAAAAATTTCTATGGGCTGGAGGGGGGGGGGGTAACCCGGACAAATGAGCGGCAACAGGACACACGGACACAGATACAGGGGCAAACCAAATCAGCCACGGCTCATAATAAACCGGTTAAATTTTCTGAACTTACAATTTGAAACGCAACACGTGCAGAAATCACAATTTCTTCGGGCAGTGCAACCCGACAAATTGTCGTTTTGCCAAACAAATTCAAATCTATCAACACGAACACGTTGACCGGGAAAATCTGCACTTGACCGATGAAAGATAGAGGGCAACACCTGTGGACTCCGCGGTGGGGGCCGCAGTGCCCCGCTCAGCCGTGCTGTTCTTACTGCTGTCGCTGCTCTGGGAACTGTCCGGCAGTCCGACCCCGGAATCCAGCGCTGAAAGGTGAAGACAGAAACATGCTGAAATCGAAGCCAACGCAAACCGTGAATCGGGCTAAGTCTTACAGAGCGATCGCGTGACTGCACTGGTCGCAAATTACAACCTGGTCTCTTTCTCACATTCACCTTTACATCTTACCAACAAAGCTTACGGTGAGAAAATATGATTATCCCAACCTGGTCGACGTGAACCTAATCTTATATGCAAGCGAACATGCTGAGGTCAGTTCTTTTCAATGCTGAACGAGTGTTGCTCTGCTTCTCTTCCACCACTGCTTCGTGCTACCTCTGTTGGCCGCCTGCAGGTTGGGCATGGACGTGCTGGCAGGCATGTTGGGCGCCACCGGCCCGTCCACCGCCTCCACTGCGCCGTTCACGAGTGGCGGCGTCGCCGTCACCAGCGGCAGCGCCACATGCGACTTGGACAGGTGCTGCGCGGCGCCGCCGCCGCGCTGGGACGCCAGCTTCCTGCTGCCTGCAAGCGGCCTTGCGTGTGTCAAAGGATGCAGCTGCTGCGTCGTCACCGTCGTGCCAACTGATGCTTAACCAACTCTTACATTACAATGAAGTTGATCCATGTCACAAACGACAATTACTGAGAACACAAGTTGACAACACTCAATGGCACAATGTGCTCGTTGAAAAGAGTGACAGCCTCAGGTTCATGGTTTTGTTCATCCGACCAAAGATCGAAACGGAGACTTTCGAAGCATCAGCGTTTTTATCAGTGTGCTTTCTCACAAAACTATGGCAAACTGCAGTCTCGCAATGTGCGAAAACAGTCACAATGGCATTTCGCAACAGTCCGGGTAGGCAAAGCGTGATCCCACTCTGTAAGGCGACTGGCCTCAGTGCCAACGTCAACGTCGAAAGCGTGTGAAAGAAACGGGATTCCGTCGCCCCGGTCGCACCTGCCGCGCCGCCCACGGGAGCCGCCGCCGACGCGCTCGTCGCTTCCGCCGTCACCGCAGACTCGAAGCTCGGACCGTTCACCACCGGACTGTTCAAGTTTTGCTGTTGAAAGCAAGTAACATGTGTCAGTTGCAATGCAAGCACACACACACACACACACACACACACACACACAGAAAAAAAACAACAAACAAAACACACACACACACACACACAAGAAACGAAAACATTTTCAGTCCCGTTAAGTGGTTCCCGCGTTTGTGTTTGTCACTGGACAACACGAAAAATTGATTCAGAACTCCTTCGTTGTTTGCAGACTTGAAAGGTCTTGAAAACAGGCAAAAACAATACAAAATCCAACCATTTTCTGCGCGAAAATCGGTGACGAACATTTCAGACAACACAAAGCAACTCAGTGCTCCACAGCAAACATGAAAGACACACTGTGAAGACTGGGCAACATACATTTGTTGTTGTCCAGAAAGATCGTGCACAAGGGTTTTCCAGAAACACATGTTTGGTTCACGCTCTCTCACAGTGGCACACACTTGGCTTGTGATAAAAAAAAGAGTTGAGCTTGTGCGCTCACATTGACTTGTCTGCCTGAAAGAGAGTCTGCACAAAAGAGTTCAAATCACGAAAGGTTCAAGATGGTTATGGTCAGAATAATGACCAAGCATTTGCAACCGCAAAGTTATATCTAGTGACAATTTCGTGTCTTACAATTTCTTCCGTGTCTATCTGTTGCAAAAAAATATGGAAATGTAAATTCGGGAGGGCCAGCACATCACACCAAATTCTCCGCAAAGGCGGCCTCCTCTACTCTACTTGATCAACAAACAATCAACAAGAACTTCCGGCGGTCCTCAACCAAGAGAACGAAGCGCGGGTCCCTTGGATGAGAAGCTTCAAACACGGACCATTTTCTTGTAATGTTTCGTTTGGAAAAGCGCTGAATCTCACAAAAAAGTTTCAAAGTGGGCATTACCACACCTCTCCTTGGACAATGGTGTCAAGGAACGACAGCAAACGGCAATCTAACGTCCAGCATGCTCTTTCAATCAACAAACGAATCTCACTTTTCTGCCTTTGGCTTTCCTTCGCTTTCGATGACTACAACTGGAAATTCTTTGCAGAATATCACACTAAAAGAGGAGTCAAAAAAATTAAGAATAATGGGACGAAAGCACCAAGCTCCTCAAAAACTTGACCACGAAACAACGAAAGGAGACTGTGTCGGCGTCAAAAATGAGACCTGTTGCGCCCTGGGTTTTTTTTTCAGATATTCTTTCCCGATAACGATGTGCCTTTTCTGCTTTTCCACGAACTTCACTTCAAGTTTGAGAAGCGAACGGAAAGTTGCACCACTGACCTTCGATATCTGCATGACGACGATGCTCTGTTTGATGGACTCGATCATGGACTGCAACGACATTGCAAAAAATGGCGCATGGACCTACGGATTTGAATTCGGGTTGTTTGTTCGCCTTGATTGGAACAGCTTGGAACAGCCCAAACTACGGAGTTCAGGATGTGGTGTTGTACCCAAAGTTTGTCAGTGTTTTCTGCTCTTGTGTGCGGTTGCCAGTGCAAACAAAACCGCATTCTGAAGCCGCAGACCAGATTTCCACAGTATGAAGGTTAACTCTTTCCACCTCAACGGGGTGTGCGTTTTTCCTCGTTCAAGTACCAAGCTCAAAATCCACACACACACACACACACACACACACACACACACACACACGCACACACACACACACGCACACACACAAACGAGGGAAGTGAATCGTTTGAACACTTGAAACACACAGGAAGCAGCGAATCAGACTTGCATTTGAAAAAGTCCACGTTCTGGGTATTGAAACCAAACACTTTCGAAGTCCAAGTTCGTTGTTAGTTGTTCTCCTCCTCCAAGCTATCCCCCGCCCCACCAGGCCGTCCTCCCACCAAGCCATCCCCCGCCCCACCAACCCCCCTTCGATCCTTGTGAATGTACTGGCGACGACATAAGTGCCACCTGTTTCACTCACCATAGCTGTAACTTTGATCACGTTGTACCTTTCTCGCGCCTCAGCATCTTTGCACTCGTTGATCCGCGTCTCAAGCACCTGCAAAGTGCAAGAAAATAATCAATTTTGGTGACATGCACACAAACTCGCTGACTGGAAGATTTTTGAATGAAACTTAACGAACGGTCAGAGCGATTTCTTCAGCGCCCACCTGAACTTGGTCGATGAGGATCTGCAGGTAAGAGTCTGTCTCTGCGAGCTTCTTGTCGAAATCCGACATCGTCACCGATGCTCGTTGGTTCCATTTCTGCAAAACACCTTCAACAAATTAAAATTTGCTTGTGACTACGACAGCGTAATACCGGTAGGCAGCTCAGGACGCGAGGGTGACTTTTCGGTGAGGCGGCTTCAAGTTTTCAAACCTTGTGAGCAAAGACTGACCTGAGCGGGTTGCGAATGTCTGAGTATGGTGTTCTCCAGCGCTTCAATCCACTTTTCTTTCTCGTCAGCGTCTCGAGCTGAACAAGAACCGGGGTAAATTTATTACGTGACGACAAACGAACGAGTACCTGAACGATGCACGTGCCACCGTCGACAAGGCAAAGCAGCATACCTTGAAAGTGAAATGTTTTTTGGTCGACTGTGAGGGTGAAAGTGCTGTCATCTTCATCATCAATGCCAATCACAGCTCCCTGCAATGAACAAACGCCGCACGTTCTGAGAGCATCTGCCTCGACTGACACCTGAGAAACAAGTGGAATAGGAAGACAAAAACTTCACCTTGAGCCGCACACAGCCCCTTCTCGCACCTCGCATCATCTTTTCTTTTGACTGAAAACAAACAGCATTCACCGTCAATTGGGAAGTTCATAAAGAATTCCCTTCAGCGATTCCGACTTGGGGAGGGTTACCCCCGAAAACAACAGGAATCACAGGACAACAGAATTCGACGGGAACGACCGCAAATAATAAACTTGGTCCGTCAAGAGGTCTCAGTGTCACACGCAAGGAAAACAAACTTGCCGTGAAGTATGACAAAAGCCCAGAGATTTCGTCCAGGACGAACCACCGATACTGCCATCCTTTCACAACATTCGTCCACTTGCTGAGAGGACCCTCCATGGCGCAAGCAGGGCAGTTTCAGTTGCCACACCTGAAAACGTGAAAACGCGACACGCACGCTGAAATCTTGTGAAAGGGCACACTTTCGATGGAAGATTCCGTTCTGCCTTTCGTGCAGCGGCAAAGTCGACCGATTTCACCCAAGTGCACCATGCAGCCTTGTTTGGTTCTTAGGCTGTGTTTCGCCTTGGCATTCGGTCACAGAATCGCAGTGAACTCGTCAGCGAGCAAGTATCAGGAAAGGCAGAACGGAATCCTCCCTCGGCAGATCTACGCCCCTCCCCCCGCCAACACACACACACCTTGCAAGTCAGTGGAGCAACGCACCTATCACTTGTTTTTGCCGAACTGACTGAACAAGACTCAAAAGTTTGGCACCTCAAACAAAACCTCCTGCGGACTTGTCTCCTTGATTTACAGTGGTAGACCTTGATCTTGTGGATCTGCCGGTGCTCAAAAATACGCAAACTACAGCATAGTGACTTAAGTGGACAAAATACGAGTTCTACATGGCTGTGACACCTAAAACACAATTCACTAATCCTCAAATGGTAGCAGATCACACCTTGAGAATAGATTGGACCCTCCAACGTTTCCTGAGAGTGTGTTTCTGTCCAAAATGCTCCGTTGTCCAACACAAACTCTCTCCTATGCCTTCATCTTTGAGAATGGTGTATTTTTATCACTCGATCTGGTAGCAGTATAGATCTGCCGAGAGTTATTCCCCACAACAGGTAAAGAGCTAAGAGAGATTTCTTGTATTTCAGAAAACTCAAAAAAGAATGGAACACGTTTCTGTGAAGTAGAATCTGTACATATCCTGACAATGAAAGACTAATACTTTTGGCTGTACTCAGAAACAGTGGGATAAAATAGATCGCTGGTGTAGCGGACTTAGCGGAAACCGTGATTGAGTGAAGCAGCTCATCGAAGTTCTGTCTTGTTTTTGACATACTGCAAGGTCTAACCACCAAAATGATCATCTCTGCACGTATTTTGTCATTCTTGACGCAGAATAAGCCGTAAACATTCCAAAAAATAGCTCCATGGAGCTCACGGTGATTTGAGGAAATTCTGATTTTGCTCACTCTGATTTCGCTCCCTCTGATTTCGCTCCCTCTGATTTTGCTCACTCTGATTTTGCTCACTCTGATTTCGCTCACTCTGATTTCGCTCATTTTGTTTTGTCAAAAATTCTTACTTTTTCACTCAACATTCACAATTTGGAAACTCATTTAGCACACATGCAAATGGAACAAATTTAACCAAACAGAACTTTTACACATTGTTTCAGAACAATATCCACATACAACCAAAGTAATTGCCCAATATCCATTTCAAATTTTTTATGACTTTTCAAATGACTTTTCAACCCTAACTTTAGGCCCACCTAAAAACCATATAAAAATTTTCAAAAATCAAAAATTGAATGCTACCACTCAAACCCCCATACAATATACTACATTTCATCAATATACTTCTTTCACCAAATATTTGTACCTTCTGAGATACAGAGACATTTCTACATTCACACCCCATTTTT
>JAAUXT010002610.1_pt1 | contig 14611 bp, 18 predicted proteins | sample 7278171 | NCBI WGS metagenome assembly JAAUXT01 (sample SAMN14350112, study PRJNA611818) | marine sediment metagenome | isolation source: surface marine sediment (1.8m) | place: French Polynesia: Moorea | collected 2018-08 | reverse complement strand
CCCCCCCCCCCCCCCCCCCCCCCCCCCCCCCCCCCCCCCCCCCCCCCCCCCCCCCCCCCCCCCCCCCCCCCCCCCCGCCCCCCCCGGACCGCGGGCCCTGCGGCCAGAGGCCGGGTGGGCGGGCAAAGGCAAGCTGTTGTTCTGCTGGAGTTTATCTTTTGACGTGTCAAAAGAACTGGTTCTCCGGCTTGGACCTCTCAGATTCTCAACTCGTATCTTCTGAGCTGCCAACAACACTGCAGTCTGCGGGTCAGAAACAGAGGATAATTGCGCCGACTGTTCCCTGAGGATCTTGGACACTGGCAGTCTCAAAACAAGGCAGCAGTCTGCGAAGTTTTGACCTGTTCTTGTTTTTGGACGACCTGAACAAAGGGAACAAAACCTCAGTCCGAACTGGGTTTCCATGCAAGAGAATTGAGAGCAAACCTTTCAAACTTCACACGGAAATCAAGTGGCGCCCTTTGATGAAGGGCAGAACCGAGCTTGAGTCGGGGTGGAGGGCTCGACGTGTGAAGAGCGCTCCACCTGTGGGCCTCGAGCCGCCGATGGATTTGTGTTCCACTCTCGTACATCAAAAGATTCCCCCTCGGCACCATGCGTACATGGTTGAGCCGGCTGTGTACTCGTAACAAGTGAAGCTACGAAGCTTGTGCTCTTTGCATTACAATTTGCGTTCTCGTAAAGGCATTGATCAAAGCTGCTCAGCCTGGTGGTGGCAGAATTGAGCTGGTCCCTTTGACAGAACGGATCCAGCAAAAGACAACAAACGCAGCAGTGCGTCTTCAAAGCGGCCACCGTGTCTCGCTTTTTACCAAGCGAACATGCAGATGATGTTTCTTTCCAAGACGTGGACTCCTCGGGTGTGACGGAGTGACCGCGCGGCTCCGACTCGACGCGACAGACGTTATGACGTCAGCTTCAGTGACACGAGGCAGCCAGAGGCGCGCGCGGGGGGTCTCCAGGTGAAAACCGACATTCGTACAGGTGCGCGCTGCTGCCCGGAGAGATGCGAGTCCTTTAGGGAAAAGAACAAACTCCACCATGGTGTGTTCGCGACGCACGTCTAGTACAGACAGACCCAGTTTGCTGTGCAACAGTAACGAGGACATGACAGAGCCACAACAATGCGCACCAGCTTTGAACCAAAATAGACAGACGTCGACTGACGACACGAGTGGAAGAGCCTCTGCCTGTGCGCGTCAATTAGGAAAGAAGGTCGCAGCTTTGATTGCGAAGAGACTTTCAGCGAAGATGAGCAAGTGTTGCGTGTGTTGATTTTCGGTCAGTCACAAGTCGCCCCAGATTCAACACGCTTGAAGCAAAGGCTTTTGCCACATGGGCAAAGAATGACAAAACCGCAGCGCGCGGTGAATCCCAATGGGAAGCTGATTGGGAGTTCTATTTGCGGAGAGCTTCTTGTTGGCTTCGCTACTGCAGGAGATGTAGCGCTGTGAGGAACATTGGCTGCACGCTGAACGCCGCACGCGCCGAGCCGCGCACACACGGACAGGTGATGAGCATCCATCACTGATCCATATCGCTCTGTCAGTCTCGATGAGGCTGCGTTTACACGAGCTTCCATAACGAGCAGGGCACCCTTTGTTACACCTCGTGGCTGTACCGCTCGCTCGTCTGCTCAATTCGCTATTTATCTTGGAAATGTCAATACTGACATCAGGTCGTTCTGCACATTCAACATTGATTTATCGTAACCAAGAGTTGAATGCTACGACAGACGCAAGTCGCTAACAAAAGCAGAGGAGGTACTCGACATGTATCTCGCAAAACGTGTCTGAGCAAACTGAGCAAACATCTTTTTTACTCCTAGTTCTGTTGTGCTGAACAACAGTGCAGAAAATGTGTTGCTCAGTTCAATATGTTTGCAGCCTGTTCATGTGGCGCGTCTCCCGCAACATTGACGTGTAGGAAGCAACGTGACGTGACGTGACGTGACGTGACGTGACGTGACGTGTTCCGCCGATGCGTGTCACTCACTGCAGCTGTCTGCTGAGGTGCAAATTCAGTTTCTTCTCGTGTTCTTACCTGACCAATGGACCTCGCGCACATCCTTCTCGCAGCGACAACGCAAACACATGTTGAACAATGAAAAGAGGCAACTGTCTATCCAGGAGGAGCAGCTTGTATTTGCTCTTTATCAAGTCAGAAGAATAAATCCATAGTTTCAAAAAGCTGTCACACTGTCAATTAACAACGTGTAAGTATCCTTCAGAGCTGCACGCGAAATCAATGTGCGATCTTCGTTGAGATAAAACCCAATCTTAGTTGGGCATTTGCACCAAATAAATCAAGAAGCGACTCAGCTGAGAAGACAGAAATTTGGGATGAAACCAATGAAAATGCCAGTGTCATGGTTTTGTGCAGAGCAGCTTCATGTGCTGCAGCAGCCCTGAGTTCTCCGCCCGCCAGGGCTTCTGTTGTTCCTGTGCAGCTGTCATCGATTTCCTATCCAGGTGTTGTGTCACTGACGCTCAACTCTCCTGAAAAGAGTCGCGCTTCCAACAGCACGCTCTGCGTGCACCAGTTTCACAAGCTTGTCAAAGCAAAAGGTACATTTCAACTCAAAATACAGCGGCTTCAAACATGTCGACACCTTTCCAAACAATTGGTATTTTTTCTACTTTCAATCAAAATGCACTCGAAAGCGTTGACACATCCAGAGAATCCGCGCAGACGCATTTTGCGAGTGAACAAGCGTCAACTTGCGAGGGAGAGAGAGAGAGCTGTGCCAGCGTGCTCGGAAACACAACAACACTGAGTGCGAATGACTTCAGGCTGTTTGCTTTTCTCCGGAGTTATTGTGTCAATTGTTAATTGGGTGCACAGGAGCTGCTGCGAGAACCAAGTTTCAATTGCATTATATCAACGAATCTCTCGAAGCAAGATCGTGCCGACTTTATGGACTTTATGTCGGACTTCTTGTGTTTCACGGGCCCGCACAAGAGTACAAGGATGTGTCAAAAACTTCTTGCCACAAGCATATTCAACGGTCGTCGATTCCACTGCGCGGTCGGGAAACTCGCGCTGAGCATGCGCGCTCTTCAAACCCCTTGACTGAACAGCAAGAAAAGAAAAGATTTCAATCAAGGTTCGCCGTTTTCAAAAGTTCACAGCTTTTGGTGTGACATGCTTTTCGTCGAAGTTGCCTTCAAACAAGCGAGTTTTCCCCACTGTGAACTGAACGCCTCTTGTGACCGAGCAGTGACAGAAGTTTTGGGTCCGAAAGCCACAGTGGTGCACGCTCGACGAATTCGTCAGTGAAAAGCGTCCGAAAACACTCCCCAGCTTCCGACCCTCCAATAATTTGCATTGATTACACATCATTCGCTCAAAGGGCAGCATCGTAAATCATGCGGGTGACCGGTATGACAGTGACCGCGCTCATGTGCTGGTATCATACGAGTACCACAATCATCACATTTCCCAAATTCGCTTCCTGAACGGCCAAAACGCCACTCCCTGGTCAATCGACCTGAAAACGCACCAGAGTGTCTTTACCCTTCTGACAAGTTCGTTTCTTTCAGTTCGATCAGTTACACACCGCACCGTTTATCTTTTTGCAGAAGTCTGGAACCAAAACCTTGCAGACACAAAGACACAGCCTCAGGCGCACAGTGGCTGGACACAAGTTCTGGAAAATGTGCGAGTTGTTAGTTTGAAGAACCTGAGCTCCAGCAATCGGCAAACACCAATCAGGAATGCGGAACCTTCCGGGGTGCACCAGAGAAGTAGGTCATATGGATGATTTGTTGGTACCAGGCATTTTCTGGTTGTTACACCGCGGGTTGCCACTACACGTACTGTTGTTGAGTTGCGCCTCTCCTCGTGATCGTTCCAGGATCATTCCACACGCACGACGTGGAACCAGCCCCTCTTGTTATCAATTCAGCAGGCAACTTCACAAAATCTTTACGAGCCATCTGCAGCTGCAGGTGTGTGTGTGGATGTGTGCGTGTTGACAGCTTCGTTGCGGAAGACAGCGTGTGAATCTTTTCGGCTGGTTTTTTTGGCAAACATTGACCTTGAAAAGTTTTGGTGGGATGTATCTCGTCTTCGTACGAAAAAGACTCCACGCTGGTGTGACAGGCATTTTTGGCAAAACGTGACATTATCTCAGTGACGTCGTGGGTGACTGGATTGAGTACTTCGCGCTGTGGCCTCATCCAGGACAGCGCGCGCGCACGTGCGCTGCTCTCCTCCGTTCTGTCAGCACGTGCCACTGGACACAAGGGGACGGCAGGTGGTTCCTCGCGGCCGCTCCACGCGTGGCGCCAGGTCCCCGACAAGAGCCGAAGAGCGCTCAGTTCCATGCGAGATCGCGTTCCCCCGGCTGTGCGTCAATGGGTGACGTATCACCGCGCACTGTCATTGGCAGGATGTTCATTGATGATCGACTTCGTGTTCGATTTTCATCCAAACCAAGGTAACAGGAACCAAACGCCAAAGGAAAAGGCACAGCATCCAAGGACACTGGTTGTCTCTGGATGTACTTGCGACTCTGTTGCGACAGAGACCGAGCGTTTTATCGCGTGTTGCCGTTCCTTCTGTGTTCACATTTTGCACGCAAAACGTACCAAGCGAACAAGTGCAAGCCACATTCCTCGCGGCAAAATCTCTGCAGGATCTACCGGGAGATTTGCATTGGTCGAGCAGCCAGGAAATTGTGGAGCAGATTCGTGGTATCAATTCCCGGGTTCACAATGTTAATAGACAAAGCGTGCTCCCGTATCATTTGCGAAGTGTACCTCTTCAACATCGCACGCGGGAAATGCTCTCGGGAAAACTTGAGTTCTTTCATGTGCCCGACACTCAGGTGAACATCCAACCGGGGTCGCACGAGCTCCTTTTCTCTGTCAACAGATATCAGGTTGTTTCTCTTTTATCTTTCCTGGATAAGATATTGAGGTCTGCTTTTCATCGGGAGGAAACCCGGTCGAGTCGAGCTGAAGCCACAGTGAAGGCGCTTGAACGTGGGATATACAAGTCCCTGATGTTCCGCAGTGGGTGTGGTCTCTCTGCAGCAGGATAGGACCCACTGTTGCTGCACGTGCACCAGTGGAGCGTCTTCGACTCATCCACAGCACAGTTTGCCCACAAAATGTGCAGAATGGAGATTTTTTTTATCTAGCGGCGAGGACGTTTTTGTCTTAAAAATACCAGCGCATCTGTCAGTGTCTAGGCGCACACTTTTTACTCACTGGAGCAACAAACAGCAAAAATAGACAGATGCCCTCCACTTGGCTCTCAGATGCTGATAATTGCACTGTCTAGATCACACAGCTCAACGAGTCAGACACAAGATCTTTATCCAACGGAACTCCCCACCGTCTGTGATTGAGTGAATTTGATGTTGAGCAAATGACCGAACTGGCAATAAGTTTTATGACAGGAAAAAACTTGCAAAATTCCAACAATCCAGACGAAACCTACCTTTCGCATCTGATTCTGTCACATAAACCACAGTCATTCTGTTTGGCTTTTCCCTGACGATCTGATTCTTTACAAACCAAACCCTGAGGGTTCCATCGCACGAGGCAGCTTCATCGGATTTGCGTTGTTTGATACAAACATTCAGGATTTTATTGTCCACAGGCGTGGAATCAGTTTGATTGGAAAGCTTTACATTTGCTCAAACACAGAGGACGATTTATTCACGGTTACGTTAGTGTTGGGGGGAGAATTGCATGGCTCTGCTCACATCAAGTTCGAACGCTTCATTGATGCCCTGACTTAAATTGAAGTACCTAATGCCTCCAATTGCAACAAAATCGATTGAACTAGCATTTCATAAATTTGAAAACTTTCACCTCGACCCGAAATGATTGAAGCTGGGTGTTCACTGAACAGTTTCGTGAGAGTTTCGACAGAGACTGATGCACGAAGAGCCCTGAGGCGCTGCTCTGTGGGTGAAGATGTGAACGCAAGTTGGATTTGGTTTTGGGTCAAAAGTGAAGGCACGAAAACGAGTGAAGGCAGGAGGTCACTGTTCGTCTGTTTGTCTGTTGTTACCCCTTGATTTTGTGAAGACACGATGTTCTGGGCGATGATGGACAATGATGGACAGATTGATCAATGAAGAGTTTCCGAAGCCACGAGGTTAAAAACGTTGGTACGTGTTTGACACAAAGCAGCTTTCGTTGCCTCACAGAGCGGCCAAATTCAGTGGTGAATCTTGGTCATTGGATCCCCCCGTTTGACTTTCATGCGGTTGTCGCTGTGGCATCAACGCGTTTCCTCAACCTCCGCGGGCTTCTCCGCGTCAACAGTGCATTGTCTGTTGTCTGGCGCGAGACGAGAACCACGCGACTCCCGCAACGTGGTCTGCGAGCGCGCTCGTCACGACACCGCGCGACACAAGATCCAGATGAAGGATGCACGCATGTGTTTGTTGGTGCGTTCACGCGCAGTGGACATGTGCACACATCTCCTTCACTGTGTGACTACAGTGCAATTGTTCTCCTACTCAGACGAATCTCTCAAACAGATCGCGGATTGAACAAGTTCGACCTTCTTAAACTGCAGAAGTAATGACACGCAAGTGTACTTACCACCCCAGTGATGCTCCGGTACATCCTTGTGGGGTGCAGACATTTTTGCTTTGTCGCTATCACAGGGTGAAAGACCAGTTATCTCTTTTCTGCATCCACACCACCCATCCACTGTTTAGACGCTGAGAATTAGTCCGAGTTTCTAGTCATTCTCTGCGGTTCTGATCAGGTGCAAGGCAACGCAGTTCGGCAGCTGGCAGCCCAGGAATTCCTGAACGCACTGGATGCTTCCCTCCCTTCCAACGCGTTGTCACTGCCTCGCAGTTCTCCGCGCTACCAACCAACCACTGTTGAGATTGGCAACCCGCCTGTTGCCAATAATTGCAGCTGTATTTTTGGCAGGCAATATCCTAATTGTCACAATTTTACAACTTCTTTCCTTCAACCAATGGATGCAGTCGAGTTTTGTGTTTGTGGTACTTTTGTATCAAATTTCAGGAAACGTTCTCTATCCAACAGATACTGCAGAGACGTTCCTACAGGTCACGTCACGTCGAGCGAACCTCGAAGACACGACCGTTTTCTTCTGTCACGTAGTTTTCCGAGGTTAAAGTGTTTTTGCATCACCCACTGTATCAGAGGGCTTCAGGGGCTGTGTGCAGTTGCGGTGCTGTTTCGTGATTTTTGCTTCAACTCGGCCTGCAAAGCTTGCAATGGTGTGGCTGTGCGCCCAGGGTAGCCCGTGTGCCTTGCAGTGTGGAAGCTGTGCAGGTTCAGTGTGCAACGGGATATAAATTTGTCCCGAGGTGCGTTTACCTCTGGTAAGTGGATAACAACGACAGAATTACACACGATTCGCTGAGAACCTTCTGAGATACAGACCCTTCCTCACGATTGCACTTCAGGATTTTCACTGAATGTTTTAACATCTGTCCACATGATGCCTAGCGGTTTTCTGAAGCCGAAATGAACGGTGCATTCTTGTTTCAGAGAAGTTATCGACGACCCCAATTAGATTGAGATCGAGTGGGGAACTGACCTTCATTCGCAGAATTGCAAGCTGTGGGAAAAGTTCAAAATGGCCCTGGGGTGCAAAGGTCCAACAAGTGCAGGGAATGACCCGTGCAAACCTTGGTATGCAAATTGCTGGGTGCTGAGTAGATATGCAGACAATATATGATTCCAGCTGGCTGGCTGTTTACGTTTTTTTTCTTTTCTGAAATTTGTGCCCTGTTGAGCGTTTGTTGGCCCTCAGAGAGACGAAAGAGACTCAGCAGTCAAGAAGACTGTGATGCGGTTTTATTGGAAAGAAATTCACAACCATGCAGGAAAGATAAATGTGTTTGAAACAATGTTCAGTGACTCAATGTCGTTTTCTGAGTGAGCAGTCGAAGGTTGTCCTTTCGGGGCCAAACAAACGAGCTTCGTTGGTTCAAACTCAAGCTTTTTCCGGGAGCTACTTTTTGCGTGTTTTGGAAACGCCTTTTCTTCCAGATTGCAATTTGTTTCATGTGGTTCCCATCGGATTGCAAGTGGCTGGAGGGCACAATCAGCCTCTCGAGAAACAGACGGATCCCACTTGATCCTGAACCACACCAACCACACGTGTCAATGAGCATCCACATTCATGGCGCACGTGTGTGCTGAAAACAAGGCTTCCTTTTTCCTGAAAACTTCACCGACCCACGTTTCTTTCAAACCGGCAGCATCTGTCCATGATAGACAGTACATTTTCCGTTTCTTCACATATTTGTGCAAACTTTTGAAACCCGAGGAACCAACGACACTCCAACATCTCCATTTGTGTTCGTGTATCATGCTTGAGGACCCTGAAAGATCAATTTGAACACTCAGCGTCAGTCAATTTGCGATGCTGCGCGAAAATGTGCTTGGACAAAACAATGTCACGCGCGTGTGTGCTATCTCGCAGAGCAATAAAGCGCTAATGATGCTGGCTGTCATCGGTGATGGGCACCAATTTGCACTAGTGCGCAAACTTCTGCCGCAGAGAAAACGCCGCTGACCAGAGACCGGACAAGGCAAACTTTGCCGCAACAATTCTTTTGTCGCGCAGACTCACTCTGCTCGGGCGCCGACCTTGGTCGGTGTCTTCTGCTCTGAGACAACCCAGAGGGACGGTGGGAGGGGGGACGATGAGCGCCACAATTCACTTTCGATGTGGAAGTCAGGATGTGCCATACGTGCGTGAACATTCCCACACACACACATGCACGCACACACGCGTGAACACACATACACACACACACACGCACACACAGGTCCAAGAACCTCACGATGATTGAACAAAAAGTGAAACGAGCGACCCGAACAAGTGACTCGAACAAGCAACGCGAATGGGCACCAACAAGCAACCCATTTCCCTGACAACACAGTTATCTGTCTCCCAATTATGTCCCCCGTTGAAGTCACCTGAAAACAATGTAGATCTACGAGTATTGCTTCAGCGGATCCAGCCCTCTCCTGACATTGCGTTTATCAGATTGGATTTCTGAGCCCCAAGTGCCAGGAAGTGGCTGGCACCGATGCCGGATCCGCCTGAGAACTGGACGTGGGTGAAGCGGACACGCGACCGTGCTGGTTTTGGGGTTTGGCAGCTGATTTGAGAGAAGCTGTGTCTGTCTTTCCTGAATAATTGCTTTGGGCAACAGGAGGTGCGGAATTGGTTTCTTGGCTTCCAAACCAAAGCTGCCGCTGTGCTTGATTCTATCGAAGAAGACAACAGGTGCGACGGACACACCGTCAGACACGGATTTCGGCTTCAGCCTTCCTCCTTCATTTTCGCACGGGAGCACAGGACAAGTTGAGAATATTTCGGTTTCACATCTACATTCGCCACACAAGCGAAACCCGAAGCCACAGACCGGTGTTCGGTATTTTTATCCCTCATGCTGAACGAACTCAAGAGATCGAGGTGTTGCTTTTTGTCTGACATATGCTTGCCATCATCACCATTGGAAGAGTCACTACAGATTGCTGGGTGTGCCGTACTGAGCCACTTGAGGGGGGAAAGTTCAGAATCCAGCAACAACAGAGAGCAAGTTCGACATGCAGCATGAACTGCGGGTGCGACACCAGTACCCATTCCACGCTCAATTACTCCAATCATACCCAATGCAACGCGGATCCAGGAGGAGGCGTGTCATTTCCTCGGTCACATGCGCTTCGTGTCTCTGATTCCAGTCAATCTGTTCGTGATCAATCAGTCACCCGTCAAACATCGAGTCAATCTTGTCAACACACTGGTGTTGATGAACAGAACGTTGTCGTCACGTTTGTCGAGTCTGAAACTAACCAATTTTCTTTGACTGTGAGAACACAACACATGTCGCCGGCATCAAAGGATGGGAACAGGTTTGCAAGCGGAGGGTTCGCAAACAACTCACCTGATGATGACATGCTGGTCACTTCATAAGATCTGTCCGCCTGTATTTGTCACTCCAGTCTGTGTAATGCAGGCAGATTCCTCAATTTCTTGTGTTACACCGTGCCAGTCAGTACCTGTTTCTTCTGCGAGCTGATAGAGCCTGTTTAGTTCTCGTAAAGTTGCGTCTCAAAAACAGAGAAAGTTTCAGCACAAATCGCACAAAGTGCTGAAATTGGCTGAAACGGCAGCAAATTCACTTTTTTCATAAAATATCTGCAAAAACTTGACAACAGTTTTTCTTTGGAGGATTTCTGCTTGCAATGGCACTTGGCAGGCTCAACGTGAAGCATGTGATCCAACTCCTGATGCTTTGTCACCCACAAGAAGGTGACAAAAATGTGCAGCTCAGTGCAAACAAACGGTTGAAGAATGCGAAGAATGTCGGAGCAGAACCCGATCGTCCTGGGAAGACGCAGCGCGTCGCGCGGCCGGAAGTACGTCACACCCGTCCCGTCCGCGCCGCCACCAACTCAATCCCACGTCAAACCGCACGTTGATGTTGCTCGTTCACGTTTCCTCTGCACTTTGCCTGTCACACCATGCAGCTCTTTCAACTCTTGACCTGCGGGATGTTGTGCTTCTGTTGCAGCAATACACGGACGTTGAGCAGATCGCCCGAAACCTGTGCATCCAGTACACTGGGTGTCGTGCAGCTGTTACACGTATCTCATCCCCTCTGTTTATATTTTGCACTGTGACAGCTTCCCTGGTGTTTGGCGAAATGGTAGAGGGTAACGTTCAGTATAATAGACTCACTCGGTCGGGTCATTACCGGCGCAGGTTCAGTTGGAAATGTTTCCCGACTTCGAGTTGAATCTGTATCCAGCCCAGGCTTGTGTTGAATTACAAGTGCACTTTGCTCAAGACCGCGCCCATGCAGCCTCAGGTGTTTCGCTTCGAGTTGGTGCGGCGCCTCACACGTCTGTAACGCACACACAAGAGAAAAAGCACAGATTCACTTCTTCAGACGCACCAAGACATTTTGTGCTTTGGAAAGACAACAGACGAGTCGCACAGTTGGTTGGGGGTGAGAGTAAACAGCTGGAGCTGGGCGTGGCTGCTGCACCAGGTAAACAGAGAGGCTGATGGCGCTCAAACACAGAGAGAGAGAGGCGGAAATGCGCGGATCGGCTTCACACGGGGACAGGTTCAGTCGCATCAGCAGAATCGACATCGCCCGAACGAAACAGCATGTCAATACAACCGTTCGCAAGTTTAATCCCAAGAAGAAAGACTCCACAAACTTTCACAAAAGATAACAATGCAAGTGATTCTGCACGGCTATTTGGAGCACCTCACAAAGGCGTCTACAGGTGTGTTGCGTCAAGGTGAAGGCGTGCATAAAAGAGCGCAAGGTGTGTCTGTGCAATTGTCTCTGCCTGTCGGCTTTGAGTCGGATGTCAGCGGAGAGCTCAAATGTTGATGATGATGTTGCCCTGGCTGCCCTGCTTGTGCTCGCGCACCTCGATCTGCGCCTCGCGCGCGCGCTCCAGCGGAAACTCCTGCCCAACCACCGCCTTCAACCACCCCGCGCTGAACCCTGGAGAAAAGACCTGCTCAGATCAGGGTGAAGAACTGGTCAGTGGACCACCAGCTGCAGTTCAGTGTGACACGGTAAGACGCAATGGAAGCAATGTCACGAAGTCATTGGCCATTCCTGGCCGCATATTTTGGTTTCTTGTCAAACATGTCCATGTGTTTTGTGTTTGTATACATTTACATTCATTGTGATTGTTTACCGTTTTTCATTTGTTTTGTTGTTGTTGTTGTTATTTTTTTTTTTGAGTGAAACTCACCATTATCTAGTTTTGCTGTGAAAGATGTACAAAAGTATCACACCCGCTAAGGTCTGTACTGTACACTGCGAAAATGGCATTTTGTACTGATGTCAAGTTTTTTCTGTCTCTTTCAAACCAAACAATTTATTTCCTTTCTGAAGGCTTTAAATATGAATTTGATACCGGAAGGTTGAAAACCAAAACAGGCTCTAAAATTTGTGACAAGGTACCTGGTGTACTCGTACCTCCATTTGAAAGGTTTTCTGCAAACAAAACTGAAGAAACCTTGGAAAAACACCCAATTTTGATCCAAGGACGGTTTCTTGTTGGTGAACCAAAGATATGGTTCCTTTGCGCCCCTTCCTTCTTGAACTTTTTGGTGTCAAAAGATACACCACAAATGACATTTTCAGGCGTTTGAATCTGGACCCGAAAGCAACTGTTTCTTGCCTGTTTTTGATGCAGCAGGACAATAGCAAGGAAAAATGTTTTTTCTTTCTGAAGAAGAATCCACCCATACATTGGTCAGTTATGACCCCAAGACCAAACCCGCGGAAATGGCCCTTGACTTCGTGACATTGTCTGGGTCTGACCTTGCGTTATGAAGTGATGCATTTGTAAGAACTCTTCGGTGAAGTCGTCCTGCACGCCGATGGCGACGCCCCTGATGTCCAGCTCACCCATGTACAGGTAGCGCGGCAACAGCGAGCCCGAATTCCACGCTGTCGTGCCAATGACCTGAAACATCATTTTGAGACTCCAGCGAATTGTCCAGCAGATAAGCTCGGCGGGCGGTGCTTGTTTTGATTCAGGAAATTGGAGAAACATTTCAGGTGCCGACCATGATCCGACCGAATTTGGCGAGAAGCTTCACGTCAGCGTTCATATTCACGTCCGCGACGAACTCGACGATCATGTTGACTCCTGCGTCCCCAACAAATTCCTGCAAAACGCTCCAAGCTCAATGGGGTGTGGGCATCAACAGTTACAACGGCACACAAACACAAATGTGGTCTTGATCCTTTTCTGGACGGCTGTGTGCGGATCTGAGACGGGCATGCAGCGCGCACCTTGATCTTGTCGATGTAGCCCGCCTCCCTGTGATTGAAGACGGCGTGAGCGCCCTGCGCGCGCACCAGGTCGAGCCCCTGCTGCGATCCCGCCGTCCCCAGCACGCGACACCCGTGCCCCACCGCCAGCTGCACCGCTGCCAAGCCCACCTGGACAGCAAGAGGCCAAGTGGCGTTGAGGTTGAGAAAACAAGATGGGTGCGTGGCGAGTGGATCAAAGTGAGGATTCAATGACATGTCACTGTGAAACCTTGGTACGTAATTCCGTGCTGTGTCTGATTCAACACGTGAACAGAAGCGACTCACTCCACCACTGGCACCGTGCACCAACACCGTCTCGCCCGGCTTCAGCTGTCCTCTGCACGAAGCAACATTGTCGTTAGAACAAACAAAACACCCAGCTGCAATGCAATCGCGGGTGCAATTTCTTTTTCTTTATGCTTGGTATTGCACCCAGGCCTTCCCGAAGCGGCGCTTGGTTTGTGTGTGTGTGTGTGTATGTGTGTGTGTGTGTGTGTGTGTGCGTGCGCACCTGGTGTGCACGGCGCGGTAGGCAGTGAAGTAGGGGATTCCGATGCAGGCGCCGTCGCGGAAGCTGATGGCGTCGGGCAGCGGGAACGCCTCGCGCTCCGGCGCCGCCACCAACTCGGCGTACCCGCCGCTCAGCGTCATGCACGACGTGTACACACGATCTCCGGCCTGCGACACGAGCACAAGTGCGCCGGGAATGCACAAGAACTGATCATTCGTACATTTTACGCCTGCACCAGATTAGATTCATGAAACCTTCCAAAATGCCATTTTTTCACACACTGCACGGAACATTCACGTTGCATTTTCGCGAAAACTCTTTTTCGCGCAACCTCGCGCGGGAATAAGGAGGTTTAGTTGTCACCCGTGGGGGCGTTTTACGTGTCACGTACGACATGGGACGTGGCATTTTACGTCGTACGTGACACATCATACGTGAATGGAAAAAAGAGGTTTAGTTGCAAGACGCAGCGCGGGAATGTGGAACACAGGAATAACCATTGCAACGGGTAGTGCAGCTTCATTTCAGCTGCTGCAGCATCTATTTTTTGTGCAGCGGAAGACGTCGATCAGGGTGGCAGTTTTGTCTCGAGTTTTTCCATTTTCGGTGAGTATCACGGCATGACTTGTTATCTGGCTAAATATTTGATGGAGTTTTGTCAAGGAATGTTCAGAGCATCTGCAGGCCAATTTTTGTGAAGATTGAAGCTGTACAATACTCAGAATCAATGCAGTTTTGTCGTAAATTTCGATTCCCAACATGGCGGGCAAGACGCAGCTTAGATCTAAGTGTCAACATTTCACCCGGTTGTGATGCGTTTCTCATGAGTTCGTGTGTTGATTCAGTTGGCGTTTCGTGCGTGTCATGTCTCAGCGACTCTGCGGAGTTCCCGGTGATCCCTGCACCACGCTCGTTGGCCACCAGTGAAGGGTTAGTGTGTGCCGCAACAATTTACAGAATCCGGCCTGAGACGACAAAATAAATTGCAGTAGATGCAGGAATATCTTTGCAAGAATGGTACGATGGTACGATGCTGCAAGTGACTGTGTTTGTGTGTGATGTGTTTGTGTGACTCATCATGTTGTTGGCAGGAGAGAATCCTGCAGTGTTCCCCGACCCACTGACCTGGTTGTGGACGTGATGTGGCCCTGCTTGAGGAGTGTATTTGCGAAAGGTACAGTACAGCTTACGTGTCAAATTATTTCAGCGGCGCAGGATTATGGAGAATTGTGTGTGTAAATATTCCAAACCACAGTATGTTTGAAATGGTGTGTGTTTCT
>JAAUXT010045487.1_pt1 | contig 14612 bp, 14 predicted proteins | sample 7278171 | NCBI WGS metagenome assembly JAAUXT01 (sample SAMN14350112, study PRJNA611818) | marine sediment metagenome | isolation source: surface marine sediment (1.8m) | place: French Polynesia: Moorea | collected 2018-08 | reverse complement strand
CTATCCCACAGAGGCCTTGAGATGTCGCATTTTGCGGGGTTGCGATCTCCTCCTCTCACCCCATGCAATCACACAACACAAGGACAACACAAAATCTGAACTCAAGTCAAGAGTGATGCACAAAATACATCTCAAGGTCTCTGTGGGATAGGTGGATTAAACAACTTGACCTTGAGGATCGGAGCGCTCTCAAACCCTCTCGAAGCTCCGCATCTCGAGCGTTTGATATCTGCTCCTCTCCTCTCGGTCGGCGTGGTTTATTCCTGTCATCTAGCAGTCTTTCTTCTCTCGGCGCGAGTGAACCCCAACGGTACTGAACCACTTTGTCAACCTCCGCAGAACTTTGGTGACCTCAGAACAGAGCACATAGTATTTTCAATCGAACGGGACCACGGCACCTAGGCAAGTGCTCACGCAACTCAGATACCCCCAGTAAAATCGTGAGAAGATGCAGATGGACAGTGAACACCTTCAGGAAAGTCTGACTCCACCAACACCCTTGCCATGTCCGTGAGAACCTTCCAGGTCACGGCCAGCATCCAAGACGCCTTTCAGCAAAGGCGTCGGTGTGGTGCTCAGGAAGTCAGAAGCCAGGACGTATCCTCCAATCGTGCATTCATTTCTCCAAGATCGAACCAAAAAAAAACAGCACACCATAATGCGTCAAGTTTTTCAAAAGCAACTCAAGCCTTGAAAAGGTCTCAGGATTTCTTGATTTGGTCACGACACTGCCAAAAACACAAGCTTGTCAACCCAGACACAATGCCTGATAACAAGGAATCCAAAACCTTTTTGCTTTGGTGCGCAAGAAACAACACCTTTTAACCTTGAATGGTGTCTGGCTCCATTCGCTTGTCAGATATCAGCTTAGTTGCTCAGCTTCCCTGAAACCTCAACACGTTGGTACAAGCCAAACAGTGGCCGTCCAGTGTTGGCCCTCCTTGCATGATACCCACTTGGTTTCAAAGTTTTGGACAACAAACATTACTGGACACACCCACCACAAGTCGTGTCCGCTCACCTGCGAGTCCTTTCAACGAGTGGTCTTACGAGCCCCTCCGAGAACATTTGTTTGTTAGGACCAAGGAATCAAACTGAACAGATCATAAGAACGAAACCAACAAAGCATTTCACAGCCATGGCAAACTCAATCTTTGTCACCAAAGTAGGAACTTTACCTCTTTTGCTGTGCCCATCAAACCACACGCACCTCCATCAACGTCAGTAAACACGTTTATCACACTGTGTTTGCACGCTACAATGTTCCCAATGTTCCTCAGATATGACTAAAAGATCACGCCATCAATCCTTGTTTTTTCCGTCTCCATATTGATCGATTTGACATCAGAAATGTGCACTGCATGTTGTAAGTGTCTGGTGTGTGTTGTGTTGTGCAGAGGCTTACTCGTATCACCACGCGTTGACGATGGTGATTCCAGAGACGTGCAGTACTCACCCACAGCCATACTGAATTGCGTCGTCTCGTGCTCCCCTGTCTGCTACTGACACGGGCTTTGCACTTCCTGTGCTGCCTGCATGCAGCTCCAGTCTTTCTCCTTATGCAGTTATCGGAGCCAGGCGCGGCGAGCCTGCTTCACCCCAATTTCAGCTTCATGCTCCTCTCCACACCACGTGTACTGTCACCTCAATGAAATGATTTGTCCTTCCGTGTCATGCCACCACATACTCATACATTCCATGCACTTGCCTCGTCGATTCGAAGAAACAATTCAGCTGACAATACATCAGACGCACGTGCGAGCAGCCTCTGGATCGATCCGCCGACAAAGCAGTCATATTTTTACATTGGTGTTTTGTATCAGCAGAGCTGTTGGGCTTTTGTCTTGCTGCCGAACTGTAGGTAATGGTAACATTTTGCACAAAGGGTTTTCATGGGCACAATTCGTTCAGAATTATCTGTAATTTGACGGGCTGTGTCGAAAAAGCTGTTGATCATGTTCACGAAATGTCAGCTATGAATAATTGGAGGTCCAAATGTGGGTTCACACTGGCAACCACAGATGCCCTCAACCAATCTGTCAATTCGTCTGTCACTGCCAAGGAAAACAAATTCATTGCAGTCCTCAGGTTGACGCGATTCACAAGTGATTTTCAGCAGAAGCCAAACTGGGCATTTGTGAGAAGAACTCGGTCTGTGATCAGGAGACAGCACAGCTCGGTCCAAGTCAGTGTGACAAGGCAGGGTTGGTGCAGGTGCAGCTTTCGCTTTGGTCTGCCCGCAAACGACAGACTTCTGACGCTCACATGCGACAACTGCCTTAGCTACCCAGTTCCTCCACACATGGTCTGAAGCGCTGATTGTCATTCTCCGGCAGTAGAGAGAAAATGCAAGTGCTGATATCGCTGTCCAGTTCGGCGTTTTCCACAAGAACTAACATTGCTGACCGGCTGTTGATGATCCAGGGCTCTCAGTGAAAGTGAACCAGGCTTCTCTGTTCACCGTTGTCCTTGCAACGCAACACGATCGTGGCATTTGTTGGCACTTACATCGCGCTTCTCTTGTCAGTTTGTCTGCACCACGGTGGAACGAGGTGTACGTAGTAGAATCAAAGTGTTCTGACAGTCAACATGATCTCTGCGGTGTGTGACCGATTGACCAAATTAGTCAGGTCCTTTGTTTCTCATTATTCATGTGCGCTCAACTGTGACCAAATGGTGTCGCTGAAACCATGTCGACTGTCAGAATACTTTGATTCTACCTCGTAGATTCCAAAGTGATAACTAATCACCCGTAACTTGCTCAATGTGCAAAGCAAAAAGAAGATATCTCGTGCATTTGGGGCCACGGTGTTCAACACTCCACAGAAAAGTTCATTTCCAAAATGGACCAAGCACGAGTTCACTCTTGGTGAAAGCAAACAGCAAAGCAAACCAGAGAATGCTGGACTGAAACCCCCGACTGTTGAAGACCAAGACATTTTCGCTTTCAACTTTGAGCAAGAAAACGCTTGGTAGATCAAGGCTCTCAGGTGGACCCTCACGTCCAGTTTCTGGCAAGCGAAAGGTCCAGCGCACAGAGTCCAAGTGCTCGCAGCGCAATTGTTCTGTTTCAATTGCAGCCTCTGCCGTCCAGCTGTCCGTGTGTGCGCAGGGCGTCAAGCCGCCACTCTGACGGTGAAGAAAAGAACTGACGAATCAATGTCTCGCGTCGCGCGAATTCGTCCCGTACAAATCGACCGAGAATTTGCACTGTAAATTTTGGACTGAGACAATGGTCCAGACAGTGAGTGAAGAAAATCTCACAATTGACATCAACAACAACCACCACCACCCCGCCAACGTACCACACCATCTCGTGTTTTCGACGTACTCATGCGCTAGACACACCCCAACATTTGGCCTTTCTTCTTCCACCAAGGCCTCACAACGACAACGCGTACTCGTGCATGAGACGCACCTCTTCTTTTGATGCTTGAACAAAGTGCGTCTTATACACGAGACGGTACGGCAATCAAACTCATCCAAACACACACAAACACACACGCACGCGCGCGCGAACGCTGCTGTCACAGCTGCGTATGAGTGACACAAACACCCTCTGAGTTTTCCTTCCTGTGCCCAGAACCAGAAACCATCACTCAGAAGTCGCCGTCCCACTACTTGACACTTCAGACAAGAACGCATCACATCCTTCCACAACTATCTGAAGTACACGTCAGCGATCACGTCACAAAGCAAGGTTTCTTTTGCATAAAGATTATTTCTCACACTTCCAACCAAGACAAATACGACATCAAATTGCTTCAATTTCATGTGTCCGTTCCATCGCAATGTCCCTCCTTTCCCAGTCACCAAGAGGCACAAGGCAACACCACAACAAAACAAGAATCTAACCACGAACTTGACGGTACTTCCTTGCCAGATTTGTAAGCCAAGAATTATTTCCTTCACCGGAAAACACCCTCGACGCTGCGAATAGCTTCAACATCCAACACAGTCTGTTGTTGTTTTCCCGTGGAGCCAGATTTGTGCTTCTTCACCGTCATCCCGTGACGGCTGCAAGTTCTGTTGAACTGCCTTCCTTTCCCGTGTGTGCTCGCAGCAGTCGCCTCCCATACAGAACCAATGTCTTGCTGCGTGTAGCATCCGGTGCTTTGTGGACGGTCCTCAGGTTCACGCAGAGATCAACCACCAACTTGTCGCGCAAGCATTGAGAGGCATGCACTGAAAAGTGAGCAGCCTCCGAATTCAGAACGTGTTTCCCACTCACCTTTGAGACCGATGTGCGTGACGTTGCGCTTGAACAGCAGGGCAGGCTTCATGTTCTTCATGTCGGCTGGCATCGTGTTGAACCTCCGAACCGCTCGCATCATCTCCACGTTCTCTCGCGAAATCGACCGTTTCTCCATTTCTGATTTTGCTCGTCGAACACTTTCCACCGAAACTTTGCTTTAATGCACTGTGATACTGTTCAGTTCGTGCTGGGCTTTGGAATATATTGACATTTTCATATCGTTGTTCAGCAAAGCCATCTTTTTCACGAGTGTGGCATGTAACAGCTGCACAACTGGCAAAACAATGCAACTGTGGAACACCCAGGAAAATCTCAAAGGAGACGTCACACGCCGCTCTTCCTGTCGTCGCCTCTTCTGACAAACGCCGCGTCTTCCACGTCCTGAACGACACTGAGTTGCCGCGCCCTGGAGACAGGTGGATGCGACACGGGAATCATTGCGTCCTCACTGCACATGCTCCTCGTGTTCCTCAATTTCCTCATCGGCTGCTTTCGCTTTGATGCGCAATACTACGCTCATCATCACTGCAGATACTGCCGAGCGCTACTAGTGGTCCATGCTGGCGTCAAAGAATGTGTGCACCATTACTGCAACTGCAGTGCGAAGCAGAAGGCCGAGCAACGTTCCCTCGTGCGACCCTTGATTGCCTTTGTACACGAAACACACGCGTCCTTCGACCCAACGCTACGCTTGAAGCATACGTATCTGCCTGATGAACAAAACAACGGAGTTTGCCCGTTCAGTCCAGCTACAGTCTCTCAAACGTTCTGCTTTCTTGTTCGAATGATCAAAAACCCCGATCACTTCACCTTACTGTACTTGGAGCATTCGATGTTGAAGATTCCAAGTTTGAAGTGTTACAGCCCAGGTGCCGAAGACAAATCGACCCGGGCACTGCCTCAATGAGAGTCCACAGCAACCAAAACAGCTACAGAACCGGCCTTCTTCCTCAGCAGGCTTCACTCGCGCCTGTCCACACCTTTCAGAGGAACTTGTGCTTCAATCGACTCGAACCTGATGAACAAACCCGTGCTGAATTCCTCCCATTCGTATCTTCGAGAACAACAACTTTCACGGGATTCAATGCAGAGTCGACGTTCTACCACGATGCGGTGGTCGCAAACGTCGGAGGCTTTGCGAACTAGTGGTGCGATTTTTGTGTCGCACACGACGAAATGATGATCTCGAACAATTTCTTTGCAAACTTAACATGGTCTATATTTTGTCAGAAAAAAATGTCAGAAGTCAAACAGTTCAAACAACATTTCTGAGGAACAAAACTTTTTGACATCATTTCAGCTTCAAGCTGACAGACAGTCTTTTGACTCCCTTTCATTTTGTGTCTAAAACTTTGAGGAAATCGCAAATTTTCGGACATGAACCGACGTTTGCGACCACCGCACTGTGGCAGAAGTCAAATCACACACTCATATTTCGTGTGACAAAGCTTTCCCAAAACTCGATTTCAACATCAATCTCGACCGGTCTTGACATGTATGTCTCACTTTGTAGAGACACTCGAATTTGAAACAAATTCTCGTGCTCAAAGTTCGACCTACATGTCGTACAGACCGGTCGAAATCGCGTCTCAATCATCGTTGTGCGAAAACTGAGTCGCACTCACTCCAGCGTGTGTGATTTGTTACATCGTGCTCCACTGAGCTCACCGTCTGCTGTCCGACTGATGCGCCGTTGCTTCTCACCGCTACTTTCCACTTGTTCGTTGTTTTCTGTTCTGTTTGGTTGAAAGCTGGCTGCTTCTCGTTTCACCGCTGTGCAGTAATGGAGTCAGTAAATGAACATGGAAGAATTATGAAAAGATCTCGTCACGAAACGCTTGATGGAAAATGGAGAATCCAGGGAATGCCGAGTTCAACGACAGATCCAGCTGGGCAAGAAAAGTGCAGAATGCCAAAAGTTCAGAAAAGGAAATTTCTTTGTTTTGCATTCGTGTGAGTAAATGTTGGCACGAAGTGAACCACAAAAACAAGTTGCCGAACTCTGTCAGAGTCGACAAATGACGGGAGGAAACAGCTCGTAGTTTGCTTGGGAAACCTTGCAACGTTGTGCGCAAACAACCAAACACAATCCTTCCATCAGTGAAATAACTCCCCTCCACAAACTCCACGCACTATTTGTTCACTCCGCACTTTTGGTCTCCAACAATCGGTTGTTTGAATCACTCACAGTCCAATGTGCGAAAGGTCGAAAGGGATTTTCAGCAGGGCCGCCAAGTCAGCGACCACAGAGACACAAAAAATTCTCTTCGGTCCATTGCAAAATTGCAAAGCGTCCTTCTCTGGAGCAACAGTTGCTGGATGCGGGATGAAAGAATGTTCCGTTCTGCAGCAGTGACACCCACAATCTAATGATCTTACCGCAGCGCCCAAATCCCAATCAACTTCCAAACTGGTGACAAGTTTCACAGCGACAACGCGGTGGCATGCGGAGGCTTCATCTGAAACACATTCTTGATTGTCATTTGACGTTGGGGAACGTGTGTCATTGTCACTGAAAACCACAGAGCAATTGTAACCCGCTCTTCACAGCTTTCTCATCTTGCCTCAATTTAAAGTTGAACGACAGCAAACACACACCTGCAGCTTCGTCGGGGTTTTCGCCGCTCCGAACAAACATATGATCAACAGGAAGTCTTATGCAAAGGCACATGCATGAATATCTCTGTCGATGAGCCTATCAACTTTCAGCTGGTAATCAGCCTTGCATTAAGTCCGTGTCCGACACATTTTCCGCTGTGAATGCAGTTAATTATGGGTACAAAAGCGAGAACCAAGCCTGCGGGAGAGATTCTGTCCTCTCTCCAAGTGGATGACGTCACAGAACATTCAGGCCGCCCTGCAACAACGAGATGAACCCTGGGGCTGAAGCATGGCTCATCTGAGTGTTCTCGTTCCCTGTGATCCCGACGAGAGCAAGCACAGCTATTGGTTTGAAATGTGCTTCAGCAGGAAACAAAGCAAATGCAAGAAAGAAGGACAATTCCAAGGGAACCAAAACATCTGACAAAAGACTGACTTGGTGCGTCTCAATTGCATGACACCAGTCTGACAACGAAGGAGCTGACATGTCCCAGCTCCAGTGGAAAAAGCAAGCAGAACAGAGCAATGAGATCTTGTGCCACGACACTTTCTTGGATTCTGATGCCATGGGAAGCTGATTTGGAACACCGGAAGAGAAAGATCAAGTCAAGCACGCACCCCACGTAACCTGCTGTTGGGACCCCTCAGTTCAGACGAAAAATTGACTGAATTTGGTGAATGCAATGATTTTTCTCGTCTGCAAAAGTTTCATGTCGTTGGTATATCGCACTCCAACCTTTCTCCGTGCTTGCAGAGCACAAGCAAAGGGGTTACAGACATTTGCGCTGCATTCATCAACGGAACAGGCAGTGTTCTTGCCACCCTGTGGCATTGCGACTCATGTTGACCACTGCACCCCTGTAGTTTCCAAGTGCAGCTGTCTCAAGCGTAAGTTTGCCTTGGCAATTGAAAAAGGAATGGTACACTGAACGAGATCAACAGATCAACATTCACAGTTTGGCCATCAATGAACACTGATTACCTGTGAATAGAATGTGCTTTTGTCGACACAAAACTTGTGCAATTGAAGAGAGATAGAAAAGTTGCTGTTCCATTACAAATAGCAACTTGCCAATTGAGAAGCCAACTGAAGTCTCCTTTCCGCCAACCAACTGCTCAGAAGCTCAGTCTTGCCACTTCTACTTCACAACAGTCCAGTGATCTCCCCCCGAACAATGAAGGTATATCTGACTATCAGAGGACAACAACCCCAACATAAATCACCTCCCACCTCCGGTGTATCGTGTTGATCTCTGCCCCCCCTCCCCATGTCAACGACATGACACCAGATAGAGATTTGGGGCCCTACAGCTTGGCCACTCGGTGCCATTGTAGAATCTCGATGGTTTCTGACGATGGTGGAACATAACATGGAATTGAGCCCAATCCTGACGGTCTGACAGTGGCAGGCAGCACATGAAACCCTTTCGAAGTTTTGAGCAACTGCACAGGACAGCTACTGTACAAGAGTGCACAAAGTTGATATCGAAAATTTTACTTCGTACCACACACAATTCCCGCCCTCTCACACAATTTGGTGATTGTCATTCTGATTCATGTCTGAAAACAACGTCAACCACAAACGAAGAACAAAAAGAGACACTTGCAAGGAACCTCAGTTTTTCACATGAACCTTCCTTGTTATCCCACACATCTTGAATAAATGCGTATCTTTTCAGTCACAAGCGTACGTGGTACACAATAGACACACAATTCCAGAAGCACGACTGTTTTCATATCACTGACAAAGTCGTATTCAATTCCTTTTCCACAACCTCGTTTTCAAAAACATCCATCCGTCAGCGAGATTTTTCGAAAGAATTCTGTTTGCTCTGTGGGTGAAAAGATTTGCAGCTGGACTTCACCAAGAAGTTCAGTCAGCTAACAAACGTGCTCGCTGGAAAGGCGTTGGGATTGTCACAGCAGGTGCTGTACGGACCGTGAACTCACCTGCGGCTGAAGAGACTGACTGACGGAATTCTGTTTGCATGTTGGAGAAGAGAGGCACTGACGTCCCACCGCTCGACTGCCGTTTGTACAGACTCGTCCGCACCTTGTCTGCAGATAGAAATTGCGCTGTTTATTCACAGACGACAACACAATGAGATGACTTGAACGGACTGGGATATCTGCTGTGCACTAAGAATTGATAGGATCTGCCTGCAGAATCTAAAGAGGGTGCGCTGTTTGTGTTCCGCTTCCTGTCACAACGACCACCTCCCCCACCCCACCTCTGAATGTCTCAGCCGCTGAGTGGACGGAATGCAATTTTCAAAACACGAACGCACCCTCTAGGCACTTATTGCCAAAGACTGGTACTTACTGCTGATCAGGAAAGAAGAGTGGGATGTATTTTGTGTGTGCCACAGTTTTGGATGCCTGCAAGGGCATAGCATTGCAAAGGAAATGTCCCCAGAAAGAACAGAAGTGTGACTGCTCCTGCATCATTTGCGGCCGAAAGGATGGAGGTTGACCCAAACCAAGTTTCCTCGGACCAGCTGCACTGGACTGGAAAACCAACTCATGCACAGTTTTCCTCCCATCTTTGCCAAGCGGTCACCCAAGGGTGCCAGCCAGCAATTCCCCCTGGGAGTAGCTTTGAGGATGATCTTCAGACAAGCTTGAGTACTGAATCTGCAGTGTTTCAGATCAAGGGCGTGGCTCCAACTGCATATCCTCAGAAATCGAATGGTTTCTTGGTTTGTCACTTGCATGAACTTGGCTCATTGGCTGAAGAATCCATTTGTTGAAAATCAAACTTGTCGTATTTATTGTCCTGAAAAAACCGGACCGTACCCACAACAAAGGGGACGAGCCTTGTCCGTCAAAACTTGCGTGCGTCTTGTACACTGGTGTCATACACTTGGGTGATTTGCTGTTGTACCCAACAGTGTGTCCCACTCAATTCGTGCAAGAGAAGAGTGGATGAGTCTCTCCACACATGTGCAAAGGACACGGTGCAGAGTTTGTATGGTTGAAGTCGTTCATCTTACAGTCCAGGCAGCCATCAAAAACCTTCATGGCTTTTCTCCTAAAACAGCTTAGATTGTCTCTGTCCGTGCGAATTGAAAGAAACCAAATTTTCCGGGAGGCACTGAGCCATTCTCACTCTTCGCCAAAAACCTGCGTGTTTCGGCATCAAACCTCAGCACCATTGTTCCAAAACGAGCCAACTACCACTCATTGTGACAGGTGATGTTGCCGTCACGATCAGGATTTGCAATCCGGGCATCGTATAACAACACGAACCGTGCGACGGACTCGACTTGTAGCCGGCGGGGTCCTGCTGCGACGACGTGTTTCCGTTGCGCATCGTCACCGGGCTGCTGCTGTTGTCCAGAGTCACGGCGGCGCCGCCAGCCTCGTCCAGCCGGAAGCTGAGGTTGTGCTGCGGCGACCCGCGCGCAGGAGAAGTGGTGCTCGAATCAACTCCATGCTGAGCTGCAAGAAGAGAAAGGAAGACAGTCGGTGAAACGCTGTTTGTGCCAATGGGTCCAGCGTTGTGTTTACTCTCACTCTCTGACACCTGAAACAACTCAACATTCCTTTTCTATCGATTCAATCCCAGATTCAACTTCACAAAACTTCCCAGTGTTCAAAAAGTACAAGAAACCGTCACCTCGCACCCTTCTCGACACGAACATTTTTCAGAAGTGAAAATGTTTGAGGAGTTGCAAAACAGAACAAACTGACTTGTGTCAGCATTTGTGCGATTATAAATTCGCAAGTCATCCGCTCGCAGAACTTGAATCACATGGTGAGCAGCGGTGCGTGTGGCTCAACAAACAGGACAATACGCTTGTGATTTTAAGTCTGTTGACAACTCCCACGAGAGACAACTGGAAAAAAGAGAAGACTGTAGCGCGATCTCTAAACATGTCGTACGAGCTCGCATCGTGGTAGAAATGGGTTCTCACCGCTCAATCACACAACTCCTTTCTCGACCAAAGATCTCGAAAAGTCATTGTATGATTTCACAGGAGCCAATTTTGTGCAGTGTGAGAACCCTTTCCTCTTTCAACGTGAAGGAACCGGTATCAAAAAGTCACTCGATAGAGGTGTTCGCGGGAGTCCAGCCAAGCGGGTGATTTGTTACTTGAAAGCGCCAACACTCGTACACTCGTATTAAGGCTGGAGTGTCGTTTCACGTTCGTTTCACGAAACAAAATATTCAGTTTCGTGCCCAATGAAGTCAAGTCGACACTGAAGGAAACCTCCCCCACAGTACGAATCGAATTCTGAGATGCAAGTGCAATGTTGAAGGAAAACAGCGCACACTATGACTCACTCACCTGTTTTGTGCAACTTCGCAGGAATCACGTTTTTCAGAACTTTGGTGTTGATTGGCATGTTTGGCACAGAATCATCCAAACAGAACGTCACATGCAGTTTACGAGTACACAGCGACTTGTCCTCGAGTGCATTGATCTTCCAAGACGTGGCGCCAGCAAAGTAATTTGGAGATCATTCCGAAATTTCTGTCCAAATCTGTTTTCTGGGTTGTGTGACACAATCTCCATTTTGTCTCTCCACACGTTTGTGCACGCCATGAACTCTCCAGAGCATCAGACCAAATACTCCAAGACACGAACAGACTGTGTGATCTCTGCACCAACTCTTTGACAATTTCTCACCACCGATTGCTTGTTTGAGTATGACTGGGAGAACAGCTCAAACGTTTTCAGCAGCAGATCCACTCAAAGCGATCCCTTACACAAGTTGCCAATCCTGCCACGGTCTCATCCAAGGACATTTTTCCACCTTTGCCTTTGAGAGAAATGGCATAGATTTCCTTGTGCTGCCAAGTCAATTTCAGCAGTCGTCGTTTCATTTTATATTCAGGGAGTACAAGGGTTTGTGACATTTGCGTATGCATGGATCACGAAGCAAATGTAGTACATGCCTCGTGCGGCGAATCATGATGTGCCTATTCAAGGTTGACAAATGCAATACCAGTGAAATTCAGTTGCATCAACGAAACAGTGGTGTTTGCCGAAGTGTGAAGAACTGTGTCACATTTTAGAACAAAAACACGCAGACAAACACTGGAAATGTAGCTGTTCGGCCTGTTACTCGATCTGACAATCCGGCCTGTGCAACCTTGAGTCCAAGAACGGGCGTTCTTGTTGACCACTTTGGACCAGCAAAAATCATAATCCCAGGACAACTCCCGAAGTGGAAAGTTGGGTGAGTGGCACCAAAACTTGTGTCAGTCAACCTGCACCGCCGGTGAATGAAGTAAAACAAGAAGGCCACGCCCAGAAAGTGCGCAACATGGGCCCGACCCTTGGACCCTAACGTGGCCACAAAGTGTGAGTGTGTGTGTGTGTGTGTGTGTGCGGGGGTGCTGACATGGGCACCACTGTTTGACTCACCAGGTTGAAGCCCAAAATTGAACAACCGGAATGCGGGTTCCAACGTGGACAATCATCTACTCACTGGGCAGGTACTCGTAAGGCCGGCTTCTTGAGGGGGGTCCCTCAAGACAAAAATTTCAAACGGGGGGGAGGGGGGGTCCCAGGGGAGTGGGGGGGGGGTCCGACCACGGACCTATCACCGTTGCATAACACACGCCGATCCCTTAGGACGGCGTGTGTAAAAAGACTTGCAGCGACAGAAATTCAAATATGTTTTGAGAACAACAAATGCCTTAAAAGGGCACTGAAAGTCAGTACGACAACCCCAAAGACCGAGGAGTCGAAAATCGACCCACACTGCGCGTTCATTTTTCGTCGCGCAAGCGCGACTGGTGCTGTCAGTATATCTGTGTCAGTCCATCCGTGACCCAGTGGAGCCCCCTGCCTGCCCCCCCCCCATGAATAGAACTTGGACAATAGAGTCAGCACACATCTCTTTTGGATATTGGCAGCCAAGGAGGTAACATCTATCTCACAGTACTGAGGCTCTTGAGGACTTCGATTCAGCATAGTAACTGTCAGTTGGGCCTCTGAGCCAGGATAAGCATAATTTTGAGGCCCTGGAGCAGTACAAGTATCATCTTGATGTTGGCAGTTGGAGAGGCAACATCTTGGGGGGGGGGGGGCACGCACGACACAATGCTGTGAAGCGTGCTCGTTTCACGTGAAAACGTTCAAACGCTGAAGCACGACAAGTTTTCACACACACACAAAAGAAACGCCAGCAAGAACAGTTGGCAATGTAAAGCCGGCAATATGGTCCATGGTCCTCTTGGCCCGCTGTCTTGCGAGAACAGAGCCCCAGCAAAAGGCGTACATGTGTGCATACAGCCTTTGGTCCCTCCCCTTCAGCGTAGCAGGAAGATGCGACTTCACACAAGTACACAGCCTGAGTAAAACACAGTAAATTTCACCTGCAGTGGTTTGCAAGCGATCTGAATCTGCCAAGTCAATCTTGCTGGTGGGGGTCTCCAGGCTGTTCCACTTTGTTGAAGGTTAAACTGCTTCATTTTCCAGCTTGTCTCATTTTCTTGGGGGTCCGGTGTACATCTCTTCGAAACGCCCTTGGAACACACCCGCCGACGCCTTGGCGGTTGGTGCGTGTAAAAATCATGTGGAATGTAAAGCTGGCGACAAAATGTGACCCGAAGTGCATTGTCTGGAAGACGGAAAGCTAGTTATCACGGAGCTGGAGAAGAATACAGACAACGGCTCTTGATGGATACTAGCAGTGACGGGAAGGTGTTGAGCGGCCATGTCCACCTCACAGACCACATTTATCTGTCGCCCACCAGCGTCCACTGTTCTCGTTCCCGCGACATTGAAGCCATCGACCTGTTCAAGAAGCCGTAAATCCTTCATCTAATGAGCTCATCCACGCCAAGCGGAGCGCCACTGCTGTTTTGGGCGCACTGTGATGTCCGGATACGCCGAGACGCGACAGTACCCAACTGCAACGCTTTACGGACAGCACTGTTTTCACACGATTAAATATTTACTGCTTGCTCGCTATCATAACCTGCCGCCACCCATCACTGTGTCGGCTGCGCCACCACTGTGCCGTAGTTCATCAAGCCAACGACTCCCTCGCTCTCGTTCTGTTGTGATTAATTGTTATTTGGAGCGGGACTGGTCGACCAAGCTTTTTTTCAGATCAAATAACGCCATTCTGGCCACTTTGGCCACAACACATTCAGACCAGGATCAGAGTGGAAATGTGGTTTATGATTTTGGGAGCAGGGAGAACAGTAATTCGACAATCAGACACTTCGCTGTCGCTCATCCGTCCCATGTGCTCATGTTGTGTCCAGACAAATCAACCTTCTCTCCGAGCACGACCCTTCATCGTGTGAACACAGAAAGATTCAGATTTCTATTGGAAAAAACGAGATGACTTTCAGGTCACTGGTCGCTCAGGCCGTAGATGAAGAAATCCATAGCAGAGCCATAAAGCCACAAAACAAAATGGCAGCCCTCTATCCAAATAATCTGATATCCATAGTAGAGCTGTAGAACTGCAAAACAAAATGGCAGCCCCCAGGTATAATAGTTGCACCCACATAAGAAAACCTAAATAGCTACTCTCAAGAGCCCAAATGAGATGTTGCCTCTTCAGCTGCAAGCACACAAATGATACTTATGCTGTTTCCCAGGCCCAAAGGCCCTAAACCTGGCATAAACACTTACAGGGGGGGTCCCTCAAGACCCAAAATTTTCTCAGTCCAAAACTGGGGGGGTCCCATCGGCCAAAAATTTTCTAAGTCCAAAAACCCTAACAAAATCAAAATTTTTTGAGGTCAGATCTGGACCTCCCAGCAAATTTCCTGATGGGGGGGGGG
>JAAUXT010055312.1_pt1 | contig 14613 bp, 13 predicted proteins | sample 7278171 | NCBI WGS metagenome assembly JAAUXT01 (sample SAMN14350112, study PRJNA611818) | marine sediment metagenome | isolation source: surface marine sediment (1.8m) | place: French Polynesia: Moorea | collected 2018-08 | reverse complement strand
ACGGCTTAAAAACCCTTAGCATTCATGTGTGCGTCTGTCCACACTTTGGAATGTAACCTCCCACCAGAAGTGACGCGACCATCATCCGGGTCCGTTTACCGGACTTACTTGTTAGCAAAATGTAGAGCTGCGTGGGGAATCACAACAAAAAACAGGTCGACGTGTTTGCCTTCCAAAAGGGACATTCGTGCACACGCTCGGATGTTTGTACAACTCTCAAACTGTTCGTCTTTTGAGGTGCACAAACCATCAACAGCCACCTTGGCTGAGAACAAAACCAAAAAAAAATAAATAGATCTATTTGAAAACAAAAATTAAACGACGGAAGCAACATAAAACTTTACGAAAAGTGGACTCAATGCAATGCATGGTTTTCTTCCCACCAAGAATGTCACATGATATTATTCAGACACAAAAGGGCCTTTATGACTTGTGTTTCTTTCCCGAGATGGCACAGCTCTTGTTCGGCGTCACAGACGACATTGGGAGAACATTTGACAAGAAACACCTTGTCACTAACAAGCTGCATTATCGTCCTCATTTCTGGCACACTGACCAGAAGCCAAGTCAGGAGCTGTCAATGTCAATGTTTATCCCTCACAATAGATGGTCCTGATGAGGTCAAATAAGGCACTGAAAATCGATGGGCAGTGGAAAAGGGACAAGGATGATGATCGAAAGGAAAGTGAAAACAACCAACACACTCGAGTCCGAATTGAAAAGGTCATTGTTGTGTGTTTCCGTTTTCATCACAAGATCACTTGTGCCAGAAGACCATGAAGTTGAAAGTGCAAACATAGCGCTCGCACAAACGTTTGAATATATAACAGCCTTTCAGTCAGGCCGAGACGATTCAAGTCTTTCTCGACAGCGTCGTGTAAGCTTCAACAAAACCCCGTTGGAATCAGTTCCTTTCCAGGATGTTTGCCGAAGGAAGTTTCGAAACGGTGTGGCGCGCAAAGTGACATTTCCCCTCCTGCTCAGGTTACGAATACTTGCGTACTTGCCCTCACACAGACTGCAGATAGTTGTTGCCACCACACCTGTTGACAATTTTTAGAATTCAACCCTGTACCGTCTGACGACAACGAGAAAGACAAGAAAGGAATACACTTCACACATTCAAACTCATCACCAGTTTTCTTTGATATGAGCCAGCGCAAAGTTGAATGAAAAGAGCCATATAAGAATTCAACCATATCTTTTTCGTAGAACCCTGACAACCAAAGCCCCTTCTGAGAGCCTGGAGCTTATTTCAGCTGGAAACACATCAACAGATACGACTCACATTACACTAAGCAAGACAAATGGCAGCGGCGTCTTCCGGAATGTCCTTATTTTTTGATGCGAAGATGAAGGATTCCAACTTAGGGAATCACAATTGACATGCTGAGAAATCCAAGCAAGCAAGAGAACAAGATTTTGTCTGGCAACGGACACGAGGACACCTTTCTCTGTTTTCCCTGTCTCTCTGTCTCTCTCTGTCTTTGTCTCTGCATGTGTCTCTGTCCCTCACTCTGTGTTTCTGTCTCCGTCTCTGTCTGCTTCCTCTCTTGTGTCTCTCTCTTGCTCTTTTTTTCTCTCTCTCTCTCTCTCGCTGTTCTTTTTCTCTGTCTCTTGTCCGTCAGAACCCACTGCACAACTGTTCCTTTCTTTTCTGTTTTCGCAACTGCCGTTGACACGAGTGTGCAAGGGGCCACTGTTTTTCCCCATTTTGATCCTGCAGTGGACGGCACTGTGCAAATCTTCAACACCGATGTTCTTTGCCGTCTTGGATCTCTGAGGGCATCGGTCAGTTTGTGCTCAACACGGGAATTTTACCCTGTCACCGACAAACAACCGAAAATCTTTTCACAACCTGCAGAAGACGCTTGGTCCAACCAAGTCCCAACACAGGCTCCTCAACAGGAGGGCTCGCAAGACAGGAAATTCTTTGCCACAAGGGTCCATCCGAAGGAGATTCCAAGGTTCTGGAAAGAAGGTCTGAAGGATGGGAAGCTCACCAGGAGATGCCAAAATAGGACGAGTTGCGCATAGAAGGCGGATATTGCAAGGCAGGGGAAACCTGCACAAGAACGATTTCTGGGACGCACTGCAGTGAGGAGGATTCAAGGGTTGATCAAGGATTGACCAGAGTGCTTTGCCGTCCTCGTCCAATTTAAGCCTCGTCCCAAAGGAGCCTTGTCTGTTTTCTAACCAGCGTGCGAGTCAACAAGAAGAAACATTTTGTACACGTGAGTGTGTGTGTTGGGTGTGTCTGAGGGGTGTTTCTGTTTGTGTATCTGACTGTTTGTCTGTGTATGTCGGTGTTTCTGTGTCTCCCCATGTCTCACAGAGGCCCTGTCGGCAGAATATTGTTGCCTTTGTCATTGACTCACAGGCAAATCCGACTGGATTGTGAGCAAGTTTCTTATTTGATCAACTTTCCATTTCTGTAATCACTGCAGGCTAGTCTCCGAAAAGTGACAGCTTCCGTTGCATCTCAGCGGCAACAAGGTGCGAACCTGGAGAGAAAATCTGTCATCGTTCTCTGTGTAGCATTGGCATTAAAAATTAATGACCAATAATGCTCTGATTATATTGGAACCGGAACAATGCAGCTTGATTTACACTGCGGCTTATGAGAAAAGCTCGGCCCGACTATCAAACGGAGCTTTTCAGACTGATTTGCAAGCACAAATTGTCACACACAAACTCGGAATTTTGCCAGTGGAGACTTTCTTCTGAATGTTTCGTCTTTTGCTGATTTGTGACTGGGGAGGTCCAAGGGTTCAACATGTTGCTCCAGTCAAAATGGGTTGAACAAAAAAAGCTATTTCGGGCAAATGCGTCCAAACCGAAATGAGCAGCAGGGTTCAATAAACTTCTTCGTGCTGTTATTATTTCTGTCACTTAGTCGCGAGTAAATTCATTTAATGACGCCCAAAGCAGAAATAAACGCTAATAGCATCGAGTGAAGCAGACTGTCGCTCGCGATGATTGTGGCTCTTCCAGCGTCACGCTCTCGCAGAGCGGTGCTCAGAGCGGATTCCCGTCGGGATCATTCGGGCCGTGGATTCCATGCGAGTCGGGGCTTCAGTTCGGTTCAGCGGCGACACGCGCTCTTAAGCTCCATTTGTTTGTGTTGGCTTTGTGTTGAGATTCATGCTGCCCTGTGTCTTTTCCCACACTCTTACAAATCTGACAATCTGTCGTGCACAACTCGTGCTTCTTGTGGTATTTCGGTGTTGCGTCCGAACTTGTCGCTGACCAACAATTGAAAAAAAAGGAATGAATCTGCAAAGAATCTTGAAAACGTTTACCAAGAATCTGTACTTTGCAATCTGTCAAAAAAATGTTTTATTACCCTCACAAAACAATATTCATTGTTGTTTTTTTTACAAAAACCGCCAAATGACAATTCACCAATGCCAGCACAAACATGAAATTTGAAATTAAACAAGCACATTTTTTTTCCGTGGACTTTTGTTCAGCTAATTTGTGAAGAGAACAGCGCACATGTTTCGCTGTCGACAAACGGTATCGTGAAAGGATCTGCGAAGGAAAAGAAACCTTTGACATTGTGGAACTTCCAACAAGATACCTATGTACTCAAGTGTCGATTTCAATTACCATGCACACGCACAGCACAATATCAAACATGATGAACACGTTTTTGTATACAAGGTGCAGCGCACTCCTTGGTTGGTGTTGAGTCTCCTGCAATTTCACTCGTTCTCGCTGAAAACCAACAGCAAGTGACAAGAACGTGTTGAAGCCTCCGAGATTCACAGAGCTGAAGGTTGTGTTGCCTTTACATCTTCAAACGGCAGTCACACAGTGTTCGCTTTCGATTCAACACAACCCAAAAGTTCGCAACATTTGGTGATTCACCCGTTGTTCAGTGCAAAGTCTCCAGACACCAATGTCTGGAAATGCGAACAACTTTTCTGCATGTTCCTCTTTACGAACATTGCGCTCCTACCTCTTAGCGCGATTTCAAAGGGATTGGTCACCCTTTTTTGTGATTTTAATCTGTGCACTTTTGGGACCAGCCGTTCCGTAGTCACGCTGAGACCTTTTCTCTTGTGTCCGTGTCACTCGACTCTTCAGTCGTCCGAGTCGTCTGGCTGGGTGAGGTGGATGGTTTCAGTATAGTTACTGTACGGGTCACTGTAGTAGTCCTTCTTACCCCTGGCGCTGCCACCCACCCCGGCCGCGCCTCCAGGTGAGGAGTGGTGCGCTCCTCCACCGCCCAGAGACGGCTTCGTGGAATGATGGTGACTGTGATTCATGCCATTCAGAGGAATAGTCTCCCCTCTGTAGATTATCCTCTCCTTTCCAGCAGTTCCCGAACTGCTCAACACGCCACCACCACCGCCACCACCGCTCTGCACCAAGAGGGCGGAGCGCTTGTCATAGATGGAGGTCCTGACTGTGGACACGCACGTGTGGGCGCGCTTCACCCCGTACGGTCCGTGCTCGTCTTCGCTGTACGTGACGCAGGGCAGGAAACGCAGAACGTAACGAAATCCATTGCGGTACTTGGAGTTCATCCAGCAGTACACCATCGGGTTGTACATGCAGTTGGACATTGCCAACCAGTGGCTGCTGATCCACAGCACCTGAAAAAATGACACACTTGAGATACGAGTGTGAGAATGGGCAAAGCGGTCTCGAGCAAAATAACTTCGTTGAAAACAAACCAATGATACACTTCCAGAAGTCTGGCTGCAGCTGGAATCGTCTTTGCCGAAGAGACAAATCTACACAGTGTCCCTCGGAGCGACCAAATTCCCAGTCGTGAATTGCATGACTGTATTTACCAATGGTCCATGAAACAAGCAGCAGCGCATTGTTGTTGATTCTTTTTCTGACAATCCTCACCTGTATGTAGGGGAAGGACCAGAAGCCAGGATGCGTATCCCCCACCAGGGTGATGGTGTGAAGTGGCAGCCAGCAGAGCGCGTAGATTATCACCACTGTGATCATCATCTTTACCATCTGCAACAGAAAAGAGTTGCCCCGTGAAGTCAATTTGCTTTCAATGCGTGCGAAACCCCAAGGGCCCATTCGGCAAATCACTTCTGCAAGAAACTTTCTCAAACATAATTGTGGTGACAGTAGTGCACCTTTTTCTTGGTCAGCAGCAGCAGCGATTTTGAGTGGGACAAGACAATATCGTGTTTTCAGTTGCTGACCACCAGGATTCTGTGCACACGGCGAAAATACCACAGTTAAAATCGCTCTGACTGACCGGTGTCTCAGGACCAGACCCCGACCGCAACATTTCTCCGACGTCGTTGTGTGGTCCTGAAATTTTAGGACCACACAACGACCTCGGAGTGTGGTCGTTGTCTGGTCCTGGTCGTTATCTGGTCCTGTTACACCGGGCCAAATTTTGTTCTTTGATATCACAGGAGCGGCTGTGTTTGTTTATCCAGCCAGCATCAATTCCTCTCGGGTGAAGAACATTTGGCTGCATGGCAGGCTCGGTCCAGCAAAGAACATCAACCAGATGATCAATGCAGTATCCATACCGAAGTTGATTCAATGACAAACGCAAATGCCGTCGAGTAAGACGCAAACCAGTATCACGCACTGGTGCAAAAATTGAGTCTCATGCGCCTGTCTTGTTGGGTTACAGCTGTTACTTCATATATATCCTGAGACTGAGGCTGAGGAAACTGGAAAGATAAAAGAAACTCATCTGATCTGAGTGGAGACCGCATGTCTCCTTCTGCCTGGTTTAGCTGCCCATCCGAAACAGAGAAACTCACTCAATCTCTTCTCGCTGTGGAAAGCAATTGTACTGCAGGTGCTGTGAAAGCGCAAGTTTTGCTTTTGCTCAATATTTCTTGTCAACTTGACAGTTTACACCCTTCACAATTCCCATCTGATTCATCTGCAGAGCTTGGAAATTGAATCCTCGGTCGTCAAACCAATCTGACCGAGGATAAAGCCGACCGACTGTGTCACCCAAGCAAAGAGATTCATCTGTAATGCAGCTCACAGCTGGAATGGGCCACTGGAGTTTCACAACAATCACATTCGCCAAGCACCATCGGTCGACCTGTTGGTTGCACAGTACACAAGGCGCGGAATTCGATGCCAGTCGCGGTCTCCACAGGGAATATTCGAATGCAATCTCTGCGCCGCCGACCTGTGATTCTACCCGGCGAGAAGTCACTGAGTCAAGTTCAGTTGAAATTCATGAGCTCAGATTTGCTGAACTGGAGCCGGGGTCACAAGTCAAGAGACTGGAGATCAACAACGTTGTGATTGTTGCAAGAAGATTGATCGACTGCACGGGGTATCCAAAGGCTCTTTGCGAGTGCCAGATACAACAGGCCGTTCTCACTCCACTCTTGCTTATGGTGGCTGGACGAGCCTTTGCCGAGAATCGGTGTCCCAAAAGTGTGCTAGATTCTAGACACCCATTTTACTCTTACATCTGCGCATGGAGATGCACTTCGCCTGCATTTTGCATTGCAAGGATGCAAATATCTGCATTGTTTTCCTATCCACATATTCTCAGTGGGGCAATTTACCGTGCAGCACTTACGAACGGACAAAAACCAGACCCTCTAATGTCTTTGCATTGGGTCAACTGATGAGCTTCAGAAAATGTCCATTTGTGCATTTATTCGTCGGTGCAAATGATGCGCTCATATGACAACAAGTGTTGCAAAAGGGCCCAGACAAAGAAGTTCACTTCGAAACTGTGCAGAAGTTGCATCGCGGATTTTTGAGGACGAGACACCAAAATGTTTCTCGAGCCGCCTGCTCTCCGGAACGCTTTTTGTTGCTGTTGCTCTTTTTCTCTGAGTTCCTAACAAAAAGGACAGGCTCTGCTGTGCTTGTTGCTTTAGATGTGCACCTTCAGCTGATTCCTGTGTTTTGTGAGATCTGCCAATTCAGCATCTAAATTTCAGACAAGGGAGCTTGCGTGAGCTGAACCCCAGTTCACACTCAGTTGCACACATTCACTGCAGCGGGTCAAAAGGCGAAGCATTTTATGTGTGTTCTTCATTCAACAATGTTCCTCTGAGGTTGTCCCAGCAAACGAAAACCAACAGGACTGCTGTTGAATGTGTGAAAAACGTTGACGATTTTACGCCTTGGTTGAGGCACGCTGGGGCTTCCGAACCAATATCCTGGCCCATCTGCCGACTTCCATTGTGTGGTCATGCAGAGGCGCCACAGAAACATGAACAGACAGTGCAGGGAAATGCAATTCGCAGCAATTCTTGCAATCATCAATCTGATGTTTGGTCTTGTGCGAAACTGAGAAATAATGTGCACAGCTGGGCACTCGTCTTCCTTTGTCTCAAGAAGAACCTGTTGCGCCCGAATGACGTGTCTCCGACTGGTCTTGGGAAATCACTGGCACCCACAGGAAAAGAACTCTTCACTTCAAAGGCTGTCGGACAGTCATGAGCCATGTCAGTGTCTCATGGTGACTTGAACCATTTCCGCCTCACACTGCCTTCAGCCTGGAGTCCTGCAGATAAACACACTCTCCGATGTCCTCGCAGGCAGTTCTGTCTGATGAATACATGATAGAAGGCAAAACAGGCAAAAATCGAATCCCAATCCCAATACCAGTGCGCTGAACTTGTCAACAACGGGATGCAAAAACGGATACCAAGACTCACCGTGGTGGATCGTCACAACTTCTGACTCAAAGATGAGTGGTGGCAGAGGGAGGCAGATTGTTTTGGAGGAAATCACAGTGTGGTGACAAACGTTCCTCCAAAAATCAGCACACATCTGCGCGACATGAAATCCAAGCCTATGGGTTTAGCGGCTTCTTTCCCTGAAGCGAACATAAATGTTCGACTGATTCACATTCAGGGTTTTCACTCTGACGAGAAGAACCAATCCGCGTATTGACACATCCTGCGTATCAGTGTCAAATTACATCATTGACAGTTTTGTCGCTCACAGTGTAGACAGCCTCGAATCTGTTCCCAACTCGAATGGCGCGTTGTTCCTTCGGAAAAATTTGTGATGAGAGTTTGAAACGGGAAAGGGTGCTTGCAATTTCAGATCCGTTGGACCATGGCAACCTCAGTCCATGTGTTCCCATCACGATTCTGGCCATGTTGGCAAGTGTTGTCGCTCTCAGAATGCAAAACAACATCCAATCTGTGGTAGATGCTGTCTGCACACCCTGCGTATGGCGACTACGATCGTGTGTTGTGTCCAGGAATGAACTTTGCTGCTGGTGGAGGTTCCGCAAACCCGTGCACAAACGCAAAGGCGTAGTCACAACTGCTTGGTGTAAATGGGCATCACTTGTAAAACATGAAGAGGTCATTCACCAAGTTTTTGCAAAAATGTTGGCCCTGCATTCGTGCATTTTTGCGGAACCTCCGAATAATTTCAGAGTCTGACGTGTCGCCAGTTTCAGTCGTGCGCATCCAAACTTGACAGAACACTCAATTAAAATGGGACCACGAGGGAGGAGGCTGAAAGTACTCAAATTAGAATCTTTCTTTTTCTGAAGAAGAGGTTATTCCTTGTGGATCGGTTCAGGCATCGTGGTGAGTCTGGCGAGATTTTTTTTCACAGGGAGGACGGCAGTTGCCTGTGGGACAATGCTTTTCTGGTTGCAACATCATCAAATGTTTTTGTTGGTCCAGTCTTACCAATCCAAACAAAAACACCACTGAATTTCTATCGAAGCTTGAAAGCAGACTGATGTCCACCTTCTGTGTTGATGTCAATTGATCCATCTGGCAGTTAATTTGTACAGTTGTTATTCGCCATGAAAGATAGAATGGTAAAGTTGCCGCGATTGAAAGTTCGAAAATGTTAAAAACCCAATGATAGGAATTCCAATTGACAAGGCGTTTACTCAGTTGCGCAATTGCGTGAAAAACACCAAGTTGCAAGTTGAGCTCATCGTGCAAAGGCGGAATCTTGCGGATCAACAGTAACGTGGCAAAACGTCGGTGTCAACACGCACGTTTTGTCTGGGCCTCACAACTTTTCCTGAACATGTCAATTTGCAGAATTATTGGGCTGGTCTGTTGCGCTGTGTTGGTGGAGTTACTTGTTTCAGAATAGCTTTGGCCACGGCGATTATCACGAAAACAGAATTCGAAAACAGCACTCTGAGAGGCAATCAATGAAAAAATTATCCTTGTTCTGAATGCCACAACCAGAAATGTGAAAATCAGACTCCGTGTCCTGCAAGTAAAGAGTGGTCTAACTTGGTTTCCTGGTGCAAGTGCAGGGGTGCGATAGGTGGTTGCTTTGAAGACAGGGTGAGTTGGTAAAGCGATCGCACGCAACGTCGAATCCTGGTAGCTACAGCGCGTGAGATGTTGACAGTTACTGACGCGCTGAAGAATCCTGACAAGGCTGCTCGTAAATGGCAGCAGCGACAAGGTTTTCGTTTGTACGATGCGCTGGAAGTGTGCACAATATTTGAGGAATTATGCGTTGTCCTACACGTCAACCTGAATACTCGTACGTGCCCAAATCCTCACACACAGAGACATACACGCACACACACACTAAATTCGAAGATGTTCCGTTGCGTTCGGTTCAAATTCACTTTGGTTCGAAGTACGGCAGATCCTCAACAAAGAGGCAACAGCAAATCAGCCGAGAGAATTCGAAGTCGACTGGACGTGTGTGGCCTTACACACGGTAAGCACATCAACCCTTTCATGTCGTCATCCTGAATCTGGACGCCACTCTGGATCGATCTCTTTTCCAGGGCATCATACGTGCACTGTTGTTCCTTTTGGTATGTTGCACCTCTTTTACGGCCTCTTGAGACATTCAGAAAGTTTACTTTGATGTCACAGAAACGAAGATCTTGAAAACAGTTTTTGACCTTCGGAGACAAGCACACAACGTCCAAAGCGTAAAGTAAAGCATCAAAGTGGTCTTCATAGAACATTAGACCTGAAATTACTTGAGTAGTTGGATTACAATACCCTGGTGGACTATATCTTGAAAGAAAAATGCAGACTGGATGTGTGTTGTGTTCTTGAGGACACAAAAATGATCAAGTTGTCAGCAAGCGGAATCCTTTCTCACATTGAGCTGAGATGTCTTGAATACTCGAATGTTGCAACACGAAATGAACTTTCCGTTGACACCCCGCGGTGTCATCTCTGAGGGAAGGAAATTAATTTGTAAATTGAACATTCTTGGGAAAGGGGCGGCACTTTTCGTGGATATTGTGGGACCGCCCACGCGTCAGTGGAAATGGAGTTTTTCGCGCGCGCACATGGTATGACTCTTTTGGAGCGGGCTCGAAACACAAGCCAGACATCACAAAGCGTAAACTGCAACGGCGTCCAAGGGACCTCTCCGCGACACTCATCCCGACAACTAAACTGCTTGTGATCAAAGCACCCGTTGGGACTCCAGTCTTCCTCCTTCCTTCTTCGAGTGGTGTTTTGTTTTCCTCGGTAAGATTTTCGCTGTCACTGCTGGCAACACAACGAAATGAACCACGACTTGCACGTGCACCCTCGACTGGGAGAACAGGTGCATTCGGACGATCCTTCCTCCAAGAACAACTGGATGCGTGTAAAACCTGCGACATGTTCCGCGAAACAGACTCTGAAGGACCGCTCCTCAGAGAGAACACGTATTGCTTGTGACAGGTGAACCCATCTGCGCAGAAAAAAAACTATTTCTGACACTCAACACGCAATCTGGAGCTCTTTCTTGTTTCTCTTGTCTTTACACACGCTCCAGATGTCTGACGTCAAAGGAGCCTGTTTTCTCTTTGCATTTGATCACATCATTTGCGAGGTGAAATTGAAATGCGATCGCATTGAAACGTTCAGCGCAATTTGACTTCCAGGGTTCTGATGTCAAATCAAACTCGTATCATCGGAGTGGTCCGTTTGACTTTTGGGCTGTTGTTCCACACTGTTTCTTTTACGGAGTGACACCAGAGACTTGTAAGAAACGTGAGACTTCGAGGTGCCTGTCACGTCGACTCTTTTGCCCATGTCGACGAAGTGTAGCCAAACCACTGCACGCACTTTTCGTTTTTGGATGCATGGGGCAAATCTGAGAAATCATTTTGTGGTCACTTTTACTGACGCTGCCCGCGGCTGTTGGTGCTTTGATATCGCATCCTTTACTCGCTGATGCCTGGGTAATTTGAAGCCAGGCTCTGGATGTGACCAGCAGGGGCTGTGAGTTCCAAGAGGTCACTGTGACAATCAATGCGCAGATCGTCACACACACTCTTTCACTCCAGCTCCGTTGAGGGCTCGTGGTTCTTTTCCGAAAAAGTCCCACAGTCGCAGTGACGGGTCTCACTACGTGCAGCAAAATTCAACGGAAATTAATTTTTGGACTTTTTCCGCCCACTTGTGGTTCTTTGGAATCCCATACTCCTCAGAGGAAGATCTATCAAGGGGAAAAGGAGGATTTTCATTTTGGGCAATAATTGGGCAAAACAAACAACGAAGGCCCACCCAAACCAGACTCAATGATGCAGCCTTTCCATTTGAATCACGGGACAAATGGTTCCAGTGCACAGTTAACACAGAAAACAACAGAGAGGTCCAAACTTCAGCTGGACAGAGTAGCTGGACTGTACGTCCTTTCCCCATCGCAATGAGTGGCCTACAAAGTTATTCTTGTCAACTGACAAATTTCGGCTGTCATTTTGCAAGCATTTTGTCCACCACAAGAGAGAATGGATGCCTCTGAGACTTTTCAACAAAAGACTCTGATTTGTTTCAAGCACGCGAGGTCTTGTGTCTGAAACTCAACGGACTTCGAAAACACTCGTGATTCATTCACATTGCCATTGCCCTGAGTTGCGAACAGCGATGCATTGCACTGGAGGCCTCCAGCAAACACGTTTGAATGAAGTAATCTGTTGTAATGCAGTGAAAACACGCAATTCAACGATTTGCAGAGAGTTGGCAGGAAGGGACGCATTGCATGCACGGACAATACAAATGTCAGTGTGGACATGAACTGACTCATCTGGTGACAACCTGGAAATTGTCAGGAAAGTGGTTGAGCTAAAAATCACGCATACGGTCAGAAGGAAAGCATCAATCACCATTCACAACAAACATACGAGGGGGTTTTCAATTGTTCGTGGGTGGGGTCGATTTCTCCGACGCAAGATCTTTTTGAAACAGATCAACAATTCATTGCCTGCGCCCTTTTTGGGAACTGTGTGAGCAACCAGGGTCAGAGTGCAACCTGGAAAACAGGTCACAAGTCGCGCAATCTTGACCAAGTGCACGGCGCCTGAGAACTTTTGAGAACACCCTCGTATGTTGCTTCTCTACCCTTTTTGTCGTTGAACCTCAGGCCTCTCTCGCAAACACAATCAAATGCAGAAGCCCCGATGTTCTGGTCTTGGGAACCAAAGACCCTCCGAAGGCACGTACGCGCTGGTGCACATGCACAAACTCACTCGCTCACCCACTCACCTTTCTCTTGGAGGCCGCCATCCTCTGGTCGCGCTGATTCTCCGCCTCGCCCGGCGGCTTCTTCACCCAGATGACGATGGCGATGCGCGTGTAGGTGAAGAGCAGCACGAACAGCGGAAGGAAGTACTGCAGAACCATGATCACCAGGCTGCAATGGACACCACACCACAAGGAATCATTAGCTTTGTTTTGTCAGTGGCTCAAACTCATGTGGAGACAACAGTTGTTCGTACAAGTGCACTGTTCTGTTTCTTGTGACAATGCTCAGCAGATTTCTCGAAAGCAAAACAGAGGAAGAGTCATTTGGACGAGGCACAAAAACGGAGGAACTTTTGTGCAAAGAAAAGTTTGCTTACGAAGTTGCCCTGATGGCCAATGAGTAAGTGCACTGTCCAAGTCGTATACTCAGGGACTCCGACTGCCGACGAGATCAGAATCAACACTCAATATACACAAGAAAAACTGTTCACGTCACGGGCGGAATGGACAAGAAAAGGAACTGATCCCCAAATTCAAAGTCGAACAAGAGTGTTAGAACTGCTCTGCTGCTGAAGGCAGCAAGACTCAGGTTAACCTCAGCACATAAACATCTTCCGCACTTCAAAAGAAAATAAGGTATCTTTACAAAAATAGGAAAAGTTCACCGGGTGTCTGCTGAGTCTACTTCGCAATGCGAGATCTGGCCGTGCTGATTTGAAAACTCCACACGCAGATTTCATGTCTTGTCGTGGTCCTGGCGTCGCAATTCCAGTCACGACTTTCACTTGAATCTTTCTGCATCCGGACCAAAAAGAAATCTCCAGAGCAAGAATTCCCTTGCACCATCAAACCGCACGCTGTGTTGTTTCTTGGCTTCATTGCAAACTAACTGCAGGTTCAACAAAACAGAAATTTTCACAATTTTGAACCAGTGGAAGACTAGGCAGAGGATCGGGGCTGGTTAATTGAATTACGTCTCGGAAGATGGAATTTGGTGTGAATCGCGTGTACTGAAGTCGACAGGGCATCGGAGGAAAGCGGCGCACGAAAGGGAGTCAACGTCACTCAGCATTGAGCACAATTGGAGAAATCAGGACAACGTTCCTGAAGAAAAAAATACTCCTTTGCAGCAATCGCTGACCCTTGTTCTCAACCCCAGCTCTTGGTGGTTGAGCGCTTGTCAAATTCGCCTTCAACATACATGTACGAGTACACACAAGCATGCAGACACGTACACATGTGCGAACACACAGAACATACACGAAAACTGAGATGGAGAATGGCACAGAAAACCCTCAACAATGGGTTATTGGCATTGCCAAGCGTGCCATGCCAAACACTGTCCTCATGTCAGGCACTTTCTCGCACACTGCACAAACAACGCCTGCATGGGTCTCTCCTTGTCTTTTCGTTGTTCAATGAGCACTCACCAAGGAAGGTGCATATTACTGAAGAGAACAGCAGAATGTTCTTTGTGCTCCAACAGTACATATATACACTCCAAAAAGGCCAAGACAGAGTTGAATGGCACAGCCCAGTTAGAAACTGTACGACCAGCATCATTTGCCCTTCAAATTTGGAACTCCGAGGGCGCTTGGAAAATTTGCACAAACAAAAAAGACCCTACACACATGATCCCGCTGCCTTTGAGATTCAACGTCACGTCACACACCCCCTTTGTGGTTGACCCCAAATGACCGACCCAAAGACGCACTGTGTCGGCGGCCTTTGAAGCACCAGATATTTGACAACACGAGACAGACATTGGGGAGACAAAGCCTGTTGTAAGAGAATTATCACGTTGCTTTCCTGCAGAACCTGCAGGATATATGATCCAACAAAAAATCCCGCATGCTTGAGATTGACCAACAAACTTCCGCCTGAAAGGAAGAAATGTATTCCATGGATACCACAGCTTGCAAGCAGATCACGCAATTTTCTCTACAAAGGAGGCGAAAAATTTTGTGAACAGCTACGAACACAGGAATGGCTCGTGCTTGATCTGTTCTTTCTCCAGCAGGCCGAGGGTCTGGCCCCACTGAACCCTTCAAAATAAATTTGGCCTCTTCAAAAGGGCCACGTACAAAATTTGTTCCAATGCTTGTTTTTAGGTGATTTGAACCTTGAAGCATACATTATGTATAATGTATGGTGATGGTGAGAATCACCTATAGGCATCAAAAGGCTAAATCTGTGAACGTGAGTTTGAAAGTGT
>JAAUXT010147618.1_pt1 | contig 14616 bp, 14 predicted proteins | sample 7278171 | NCBI WGS metagenome assembly JAAUXT01 (sample SAMN14350112, study PRJNA611818) | marine sediment metagenome | isolation source: surface marine sediment (1.8m) | place: French Polynesia: Moorea | collected 2018-08 | reverse complement strand
TCCATTTGGTGTCAACTTGAGATGTTGCAGAGACATCCACTGAGTGATATTCTTGGAGTCACCACTCCCCTGAGACATGTTTTCCACATGCATGGCATCCCACCCAGTGAGTTGTGTCAGCTGGTGTGTCCCAACTGGAGACCTCACTATGCTCTGTTCTGCATCACGGATGCTCTGCAGGAGTCACTGGATCCAGATTCACATCATGAAGGTATTCAGTACATCAGAGGTGAATGTCTGTGTCCCAACATCACTGTGCACTTGTAATGCAAACTAAGTTCAGCCACTCAGCTGCTACACACTCAACACCATAAACTCTGTTCCATTGTGACAGTTCCACAGCAGTTACCCAACTGGAGGCCTCACTATGCTTTGTTCTGTAAAAGAGAAGCTCTGCAGGAATTCCTGGATCCCTAATCAAAAAAATACAACAAAATTGAGTACATCCTGAAAGAGTGTTTGTGCCCCAACATTACTCTTCACCCTCCAGCCCAGGTTCTGCCTCCCTCTGTCAGTTCAGCTGAGAACCCACAGTCAATACAGAAAAAAACAGATGAGGATCAAAAGCAGTTCCACAACATTGCCATAAGACCTGATGATCAATGTGAGACTCCTGATGCTGCTCCCAGTGAGATTCCTGAAGCTGCTCCTAGTGTGACTCCTGACACTGGTCCCTGTGTGACTCCTGTTGCTGCTCCCAGTGTGACTCATGTTGATGCTACCAGTGAGACTCCTGATGCTGCTCCCTGTGAGACTCCTGATGCTGCTCCCAGTGAGAATCCTGATGCTGCTCCCAGTGAGACTCATTATGCTGCTCCCAGGGTGACTCCTGATGCTACTCACAGTGAGACTCATGATGCTGCTCCCAGGGTGACTCCTGATGCTACTCACAGTGAGACTCCTGATGTTGCTCCCTGTGTGACTCCTGATGCTGCTACCAGTGAGACTTTAATGTGTGACATTGATTTGACAGATATGAAATCAACCGGAAGAGTTCTCCTTTGTTCTCTGTGTTTCTTTTCTGGCAAGTCTTGTAAACTGACTGGTCATTTCATGCACAACATGCCTTGTGTACATGAGGAAGGAAACAGAAATCCAACACAACATTCTGAAGGTAAATTTCCTGGCAATGATATGTGAAATGGGATAAAACAAACATTTATGCTGTGTAATGATAGACACTGGAGAAAATAGCAAATTAAGTCATTAAGGCTTTACTGAACTCTTCTGTGTATTGTTAGAGCTGTGCCTGGACCTGACCAGTGTGTATGCAGCTGACAGAGCTGGGCCCTGAACTGTTATACATCCGTGGACTGGTTTGTACCAACACTGAGAAATTGAGGCAATGTGACTACATTTCTGAGAGCAGGCCTGGAGCATTGGTGTTGTTTTGGGATCTTGTGTGTGTGATTCCGGTGAAACTGCATGAGAAGCAGAGCTGTTGGTCTGGACTCAAACACCCATCTACTGGGAGCTCCTGTACATTTGCATGGTACTGACATCTGCGAGGGTCAGTTACATGCACAGCACAAAATGAAGCTCTTAGTCACCAAAAGTGTGCACCTACACAGAAAGCAGCCTGACTGACAAACAACACAAAATCCATGGGTCTAGCATTGCCATTCACTATTGATGTGGAGGGTTTGGATCATCAGGATTTGTCTGTGCTTGTCTGAATTCATCTCCTGACAGTTCAACACCACATGATCTGCTGGTTGTGGCAAAAGGCACTGACTACTGCGAGGGTCAGTGCCAAGGGCTGCAAAATTGAGGGTTATGGATCAATGCAAGGTGGACTATGAACACCATGTCACTGCTCTTCATCACATGTGTGAAAAGTTCATTTGACACATGTGTGAAAAGTTCATTTGACACATGTGTGAAAAGTTTATTTGACTGCTGACTGCATAGATTGCATAGATTGTTTGCATTGTGTGGTGTATGAAATGCTGACTGATGCCAGTGCAGTCTCACCAACAGACAGAGAAATCATAAGTGGAGCTTGTGATTTATTGTCTGATGCACCTCACCAATGTCTGCAAGGGTTGGTTAAGTGCATCACACCTGACTGCTGATGAAAAATGGAGATCTTCTTGAGTCAAGTGATTCCAGTGATTTTTCTATCTTTGTGTGACAAAGTGCTAGTGGCTCTCAAGACTATCATTGACATCAGAATCATCGTCTTGTGAACAAGAACTGACAGACTGTTCAAACTGTGGACTGTAAGAAATTGAAAAACTCACCAATGTTTCACATTTGTTTGTTGCAAACACATGACCTGTGTATGAATGAAACTGTACTGACCTTCAATTGGATACATTTTCTCTGACACCTTTGTTGACCAGTGTTGTGAGCTGAACAGAAGGAGGCCAAGAGACACACAGGTTCATCTCTCACACTGTGTGAACATTTCTACATTCATCTCATCATAGATCAAGAACACAAGATCCCCTGGTTCTGGCACATTGCACTGACAGCTGTGAGAGTTAGTGTCATGTTCTACAGAGCTGGAGCTGTGTGTTCTGAGTGTGCAGCAGACCTCACTTCTGACTGTGCACTCCTTGACACCAGTGTTTCTAAAGTGTATGTGTGCTGAAAGTATTCATCTTCTCAGCGATCAACACCACAAAAGCTCATGGATCTGGCAAATGGCACTGGCAGCTGCGAGAGTCAGTGTCATTTGCAACAGAGTGAGAGTGGAGGGTTCTGAGCCTGCACTTCCAACTCTACAAACCATGCTACAGCTGAGCCTTAAGTGTGTGCAGAATGTATTACCTGCTCTAAACAAAGTACTACATTTGACTGGTGTCTGAAAGGATCATAACTGTGCAGTCCAGGGACTGTTGATCATTTCCAGTGTGCACTCACTGTCAGATGGAAAACGCAAATGTAGCTGTGAAGAAGTAGCTGAAGATTGTTTTGTCTGATGCACCTTGCCAATGTCTGCAAGGGTTGGTCAGGTGCATCAAACCTGTCTGCTGAGGACAAATGCAGTTCTTCTGAGTTGACAAGTGGCTACAGTTGCATCAAACCCAATGTGACAAAATATTCCTGGCTCTCAGGAGAGTGCAATGGTGCTGACATCTGCTAGGCTCAGTTTCATGTGATCTACAACATGAACCTCTGGTTCTGGTAAATTGCACTGTAAGCTGCAAGGGTCAGTGCAAATGCTAGAAAACTGTGTGTCCAGTATGAACAGGAAATCACTTTCACCGTGCTTGTGGGTGGCATTGCAGACATAAAAATGTTCAAGTGTATCCAATGTAGTCCATGTACAAGAAGAGTTCTTTCATCAGACTCATTCTTTATTCATGCTGAACAGGAATTTGGGTTTTTGACAACAGACTTTCATCAACAAGAATGTACAAGTGAAGTTCAGAAGAAGAATCTGATGATTTCCTTGATGCACCTCACCAATGTCTGTGAGGGCTGGTTATGTGCATCAAACCTGACTGCTGAGGCAGAGGTTCTGCATCATGAGAATATGGCTGGGACAAGTTTCTCTTCTTTCATGAAACATTGTTATATTCAGGACTTTTGACTGCTTTTTGACAACAATAAAACACAAGACCTGCTGTCTCTGCTCAGTGTTAGTTGACACTATCATTGGATATGATATATGAGTGTGTGTGATTCACATCACACAAAGCAGAGATGGTGACCTGGACTCATCCTCACCCACAAAATCTGACAAACACAATACTGTGTGTGGTGGGACTGTCATTTACACTGAGCAGGAACTTTGATTTTTGACAAAGGACTCTCATCAACAAGAATGCACAACTGAAGCTGAGAAGAAGAATCTTGTTACTTCCTTGATGCACCCAACCAATGTCTGCCAGGGTTGGTCAAGTGCATAAAACCTGACTGCTCAGGACAAATGCAGTTCTTCTGAGTTGACAAGTGGTTGCAGTTTTTAATCAAACCCAATGTGGTAACATACTTGTGGTGCTCATGACTCTCATTGATAACTGAATCATCATCTGGTGTTCAACAACTGACAGATTGTTCTTACTGTGGAAACCTTGACTGTAAGAAATTGAAAAACTCAACAATGCTGTCTCATTTGTTGCAAACTCAAGACCTGTGGAGAATGTAAATCAGAGATATTTTCAGTGGCATAAATGAGGGTCAATGCCATGAGGTGCAGAGAAGGAGGCCATGAGCCACACATGTTCATCTCTTGCATGCACACTCAGGACATTTCCCACTCATCTTCCCTCATCAATAACACAAGAGCTCCTACTCAGGGCACATGCCACTGACAGCTGTGAGGGTCAGTAACATGTGCTGCTGAGGTGAGGCTGTAGATCATCAGAATTTGGCTGTGACATGCTTCCCTTCTTCCATGAAACACTGATACATTGAGGAATTTTGACTGCTTTTTGGCACTATGAATAACACAAGACCTACTGTACCTATTCAATGCATTGTTGACTCTGTGGCTGGATTGATGTATGTCTGATTCCCATGAACATCATGTGAAGCAGAGATGTGGCTAAAGACTCATCTACATGTACCCATCAAATTAAATCTGGGAGAGAGAGACTGTGTCACTGAGCAGCTGGATCTTGTGCCTCATGCTGACATCTGTGAAGGTCAGTTTCATGTGATCAACAACATGAACTCTGGTTCTGGCAAATTGCTCTGACAGCTGCGAGGGTCAGTGCAAATGCTGGAAAACTGGGGGTTCAGTGTATACAAGTGTACACAGGAAAACATTTTCACTGTTCTTGTGGTGGCATTGCTGACACAAATATGTTCAAATGTATGCTGTGTACCCTGTGTACAGGAATTGTTTTTCATTTGCCTGATGTTTGCAAGGACTGTCATTTACACTGAGGAGGAACTTTGGTTTTTGACAATGCACTCTCATGCACCAGAATACACAACAGAAGCTGAGAAGAAGTATCTGATGACTCCATTGATGCACCAGACCAATGTCTGCAAGGGTTGGTCATGTGCACCAAACCTGACTGCCGAGGCAGAGGTTCTCCATTGTTAGAATATGGCTGGGACATGTTTCTCTTTTTTCATGAAACATTGATAAGCAACAAAATTTATGTTGGAAAAGGTGCACTTTTGTAGCATTTCAGGAGCGATATTTTGTGTGGAGAAAACATTCAAATACCAATACATGTTCTTTAGCTGATTTGCACAGTTTTATTGTCAATAAATGTTCAATCAAAACCTTAAATGTATTGTGGATGTCAGTTGTTTGTTTATTTTCTGTAGCAGTTTTTCTCTTCACTGAAGGGACATGTAAACAAGAAAGATATTTGAATGTTTGCATTGGCATGGTGAGTCATTACTTCTTGCCTTTATGCGAGAGTACAGACTGGAAAGGCCAGGTTGACACACAGGAACTCTCTTACTGTGTTTTAAATCATCTGAAATTTGTCAGGTGTTTCATGTTTGTCTTTGTTGTTTTTGCAGGTTCAAGACACAGTTGTCTTGATCATCTTATTGCCAAATTGATTTGAAAAGGAAAGTATCTCCTGCATGGACCACTTGGATGTGCTACTACAAACAATCATGATTTTCAGCAAACATAACTGGTCTGCAATGAAACTCTGCCACAAAAACAGTGAAATGATGTGAAGAGTACCAAGTGAAATATGAACTGAAAAATGTGTCTGCAAGAATTGTCTTTTGCCAAAACTGTTCTCATCATCATCAACAACAACAACAACAACAACAACAACAACAACAACAAAAATTGAGCTTTTGTTGGCTCAATAAAATTCAGTGTTATTGGACAAACTCCCACATGGAGCACAACAAGCCAAAAATGTTGTTTTCTGCCCTCAGCTATGGCAGTCCAATGGACTGAAAGGGAGTGGCGCCCCTTGCTTCCAGAGCCAAAAACAACAGCCACAGAGACTTGTTGTTGGGTCTAGATTCTGTTGTCATGTGGGCATTGGCAAGCCAGTTTTCCCTCAAAAACTTATATCCTGGAACTGGAAAGAGGCATCATGATCATTTTGTGCCTGTGATGGCTTTGAATTTTGCCGTTTCCCATGTTTCTTCCTCTAGTCCATTTTTTGCAGGGCTTCTGCTTTTCTGTGCTTCACAGTACACTCATATCACAAAGGAGGTTGAACGAATTAAAATGTATTGGCTCAATATTGAAGCCAGGTTGAAGTTTACAGGCATAAGATTGGCCAATTTTCTGCCTAAGAAAAGGCCTGGTTCTGCTCTTTCCATTCTCTCCTGGAATCTTGTAGAGCTTTGCCAGTACGTGCGTGGCACTCAGTTTTTTGTCACGCTTTGCGCAACTATTGCAATGAGGGTAAATCTTGTTGTTGTTCCCACCCGCTACAGAAGACGCAGTAGCACCCCCCTCACACAACATCCACTCCAACTTGGTCACCTCAAAGTGGATGTTGTGTGAGACGGGGGGGTGTCACACAGCAACTTGCTGCATGACGCCCCCCTCGCCTCACACAAAATCTACTTCAGGTTTGGCCTTGGAAAATTTTGTGGTCTTCCAAAAATTAGAGATGCTGCGCAACCCCATGACGTGACCTCACAGAGCGACTCAATGCCAGTTTGTTGTTCACATTGGGTTCAATCACTGTTGTAGAATTGACACTGCTGCAGTTGTCGTGACGAAGCCAGAGTGGTGTTTTCTGCGGCACCCATGTGGTGAGTATGAGAAAATTAATGTAAGACTATGTTTACTCAAAGCTGGATCCCCTCTCCAAGTTTGTCAATCCTTGCACTTTTCCTTTCTCTACTCTGTTGATATCACACTCAGTATCAATCACATTACGGAGCTCAGGAGACACAAACCTTTGAATCGTATTGTTCACCAAAAAATGCAAATGGTGTTTTGTATTCAGCTGATTCTTGATCATGATTTCAGCTGGAAAACCTGTTCCTGTTTTTCACATCATTTGAAGACCTGAAAATTTACCAAGGAAAATTGTCCATAGAACATTTATTTGTTGACCTTTATTTGTTTCTTTGCAGACCCCAGACACACACTTCAGTGAATGTTCCATGTTTCCCCAGAAAAATTCAGAGTCAAGGCATTGTGACAGTTTCATGTAACCACCATGACTGTTGTCAGCTTCTAATTGAGACAGAGCTTTGACAGTTGGTTCAAATGAAGATGCATTGGAGCTTCCTTGGGCACTGCTTCTCTTGTTCTGTATACCCTTGATCTTTTTGAATATCCCTTGTACTTATTGTCTGTGACACATCCAATGTGAATGTGTACTGTGTTTGCAATTTCAGCCTTCCTGCACACAAATTTGAGTTGTGCTTGCTCTTCTACAAAGTGGTTACACATCACCCCACATGTCCTCCAAACCAGGACAGAATTTCCCCATTGAATATTGCATGTTTTTCTTCCAGGTGCCTCTGAATAAAAGTCTTGGTAAAGCATTGACAGTGGAAGCATGGCTGTCAGCAAGGTAATGGAGGAGTTATTTTCTGCTATGCAGTGCTGGCCTGTCTGGAAATTTGTTCCTTTATCCTTTGTCAGTGTGCCAGTCAGATTGCTGTCCAACAGTCCCCTGCCTGTCCCTTACGAATCTTTCAAGCAAGAAAATATTTCATCACAAGTCCAGTTATTGACTGCAGATTTATCACATTGAGACAGTTGAATTTCTTTCTGGATAATGTTTTGCTTGTTGTCTGACAGAAAATTGTTTGGTCAAACACAGCTTCTTCATGTATTTCTACAAATAAGACCTGCCTATCACGAGCATTTCATGTAATTCTGACTTTGAAATGTACTTGCAGCCTGTGGTGCTTCCCTCAGCAGAACAACAGCCGCTGCGGTGTACCAGATACCAGACAAACCTGTGGCATGCATGGGGATTCACTGCAATGCCAAAATCTGGCTCCATCGTGGTGCAGGGCCTGACAGCAAATGGTGCTAGTACTGGAGCCAGTGCTCTGCACCAGTACAGATTGCAGGGCGAGAAGCTGCAGAAGCTGCAGCAGGTGAACTGGTTCTGTACACATGCATCTGTAGATGATACACTGGGTGTGATGGTGAAGGGACAGGAGCTGGTAGCTGTTGTCTGTGAAAGATGTGGAGATATAAGAGTGATGAACTTGGAGACTGGAGAGAATCACATTGCCTACATCAGTAAGAAGGGGCCTCATAGACTGTGCCATGGAGAGGTAGGCAGGATGTGGGTTGTGTGTAGGAGAGATGACACAGTGAGAGAACTGAACTGCAGCAGCAAAACTTTCACTGAGACTGGTAGAACTGTGAACACAACTCTCCACTGTGACAATATGTGTTACCTGCCTACTCCACACAGAGCTCTGATTCTCAGTCACTACCATAAGTGGATAGAAGCTGTATCCTGTGAGACAGGGCAGCAGCTGTGGAGCGTTGCGGGACTGAGCGGAGCTGTGACATTTCATCCCCAACATCAACTGTTGCTGGTGGCCAGGACAGACACCCACCAAATCCTGGCATTGGACCCCAAAACTGGGTCAACTGCACACACCTTCTACTCGTATTTGCCAAGACATTTCTGTTGGAGTCGTGGTCGGCTGCTGGTGCTGCATACAGCACGAACATACATCTCCCACCTGCAACTTATTGACGAAGAGAAAGGCGAGTCATGTGATCCTGTTGTCTCTGAATCAAGTCGGAGTTTTATGAGCATTGTGTTTGCTCATGCTGTGGGTGTTCATCTCAGATACGAAAAAAGTAACATTTTCTGGAGAAAACCTGCCAAAGCCTGGGTGATCCTGTCTATGGCACGAGCAGGAAAGGGGCACAGATTTCCTCTTCTTGACAGAACACAACAGGAATTTGTCTCATACTAAATATTCCACTTTGTTTCAGAACTAATGGCAGCCTTTCTGGAAGCCTGCAAGAATGGGACCCACCCCAGCTACAGAGCCAGAATTAACATCATTGGGCACAGTGGAGCTGGGAAGACCAGCCTCACCAGGAGGCTGCTGGGACAGAAGTTCCAAGAGAAAGAGGAGAGCACAGATGGCATTGAGACTCACAGGATTGAGTTTGATCTGATTGAAGAAGATCTAAAGCAGGAAGAATGTTGGCAAGAAATAGAGTTGAAAACTGAAGAATTGGTCAAGACATTTCACAAAGATGTACTGGAGAGAGCAGGTTCTCTTCAGGCAGGTGATGTGCTGGTAGAAACTGATGATGTCAGAACAGATATCATTGAAGAAATTCGGAAGTTTGGCAAGCATGAAGCTCAAGAAGAGCTGGAGGAAATGCAGGAATTGACAGACAGGGAAATGCCAAGTGAGGAAGAACCTTGGGGAACAGAAGTGCAGAATGAGCACAAGCAGAAAGAGCATGAAATGCAAACAATTGTAATATATTCGGAGGTGAAACTTGGAAAGGGCAAGGAGAAACAAAACGAAAAGTACAAGAAGAAGAAAGGGAACCCTTTGAAAAGGTTGAAGTTGTTGGTTTGGCCACGGAAACAGAGTTCACAAGGGAAAGACAGCAATGCTGAAATTGAGCATGACGAACCAGCCTTCAGTGAACCCAATGCTGTTTTTCAACAAGACAGTGAAGATGCATCAACAGCTCAAGAAGAAGACAAAGACAGAGATGAAGAGGAAGGAGAAGAGGAGCAACCAGACGAATCACAAAAGGGAGTTCTGAGACTCTGGGACTTTGGAGGTCAGACTGAGTTCTACACCACACACCACATGTTTCTGGATGCTGATGCCATCAACATCATTGTCATGGACATAAGCAAGCAACTCAAAAGAAAACTGAGCAACCAGGCTGCAAAACAACAGCAACTGGTTGGCATTCCAGAGACACCAGAAGACTTCCTCTGCTACTGGCTCAGATCCATTGAAATGAATTCCAGAGAGAGAAAGATCCAGCCAACAGTGCTGCTGGTTCTAACTCACAAAGACAAAGTGGCAGCAGCAGAGCAGGAGAGTTACATCAAGACCTTCATACAAGATGTGAAGCAAATCATACAACACAAGAAACTGCCATCAGTTTCTGATGATCACATTTTTGCTGTGAACAACAAAAGTGGACCAGCTACAGAATTTGAAAAGTTGAGAAGGTGTGTGAAACAGATCATTGAGCAGGAGGCAAGTTGGGGAGCAGAGAGGCCAATCAGGTGGCTGAAGCTGGAAGCTGACATGAAGCAGAGAAGTGACAAAAAGGTTCAGAAGCCTATGAAGCATTTGACCCACCATGAAGTGATGGAACTGGCTAACATTTACCACATGGACCAAGAGGAGTTGGCATCATGTCTTCTCTTCCTCCACAGTGTGGGAGACTTGATCTGGTTTCCAGATGAAGGTTTGAGGGATGTCATCATCCTGGATCCTCAGTGGTTGGTGGATGTCTTCAAGGTTCTCATCACATCTGAGCAGTTCATCAAGGACAGAGACCTGCTTGATGATGTGTATCAGTTGCTGAAAACAGGACTTGTGTCCTACAGCAGCTTGGAGAAGTTCTGGGCTGGAAATGATGTCAGGTTTCTGCTGGAAATCATGAAGAAATTTGACTTGCTTCTTCCATTTGAATCCAAACCAGCAGGGCTCTTCTTGGTTCCAAGTATGCTTCCTCCAAAGCAGATTGCCCCACAAGAAGCTGGTATTCTCAGAAGCTTGCATCCCATCTACACTACAGAGTACAGGGCTGAATTTGAAGAGTTGTTCCCAATTGGAACATTTGCCAAGCTGTTGGCAGCCTGCTCAAGGAAGTGGCCTGTCTTGGAAGATGAAGATTTGTCACAGAACTTTGCAAGTCTTTCAACTTCTGAGAAAACAAAGCTTGTACTGTACCAACCACACAGGTCTTCAATCCAAACCTCTGTTTGGTGTCAACCTGACAAACTGGACAGGCATCCACTAAGTGACATCCTTGGGGTCACAACTGCCCTGGCACCAATTTTCAAAAGTCATGACATCCCATCCAGCAGGTTATGCCAGCTGGTGTGTCCCAACTGGAGGCCTCACTATGCTCTGTTCTGTGTCACAGATGCTCTGCAAGAATCCCTGGATCCAGAGTCAGAAACATACAAGAACATTGAGTACATTCAGAAAGAGTGTTTGTGTCCCAACATCACAATGCATTCTACAAACCAGACTCAGCCTTCCAACTCAACTCCAGTTCAGTCTGATGAATCCAAGAGGAAATCTCCCCATACTACAATGGAAGAATTCAACAATGCTGCACCAAATGTCCAAGAAGAACAAGCTGTGAGAAACTCCTACTGTTGTCTTCACGTTGCAATACAAATCTAGCAACTGGGTTCAAAATGCTTCCTTGCTTGGCAATAGTTTTTCTCTTTATGTGTTATTCTACATCAGTGTATCCTTTCTTTACAGCATCCCTTGGCCAAGGCTGACATGTTGAGTATCTGCCAGTGTCTGACAAGCCATGTCCAACTGCAGGCTCTGGCACGACACTTGGCACTACCACAACACCAGAGGGCAGCCCTTCTTCATGATGATCAACAAGATTCCCAACAGGCTGGGTATGAGATCCTTAAGACCTTTATGGACCAGACAGATGACCAGCAACAAGCTCTCCAGACACTGGTGTTGGCCCTGGAGGCTCTGAACATGGATGATGCAGCAGAAAAGGTGGTTGGCTTGTCAGAGCCTGTTGCAATCTCCAGAGATGAACCTCAATGAGAAACATTTGGAATCAATATCAGAGGTGGGCAGTGTCTGATGGCAGCTGTGAAAAAAAAAGACAATGTTTATCACAGCCAACCAGGAAAAACTTTTGGATACATGTTGAAACAACGGTGCTGCAGTACTCCAGGCAAAGTCAGAGGCATTTGAACAGGTGCTTTTACAGTTAAGAACATACCAGAGGACATGTCAGTAAACATGAAAAATGGAAATATTCTTGGTTTGTTTGTTTGGGACACATAACTATGTAGTCATCATGACTGAGCGCTGGCCTGTGAAAAGCCTGAGTGTAAAAATTTGCTGGATACATTGTGGGCTTTTGTGCACTGCACAAGCATTGAAATACTGTGATGAAGGAAAAACAAGACTTTGCAAACAGAGATTGCGCTGGACTGTGATATTCTTTCTCACATCTCCCTCCTAGGAACATGAGGGAACAAAATCCAACGGTTTCATCAATGTTCCAGTTGACCCAGGACTGGGCAATCGAGACTTTCTGAAAGTGTGGTGGATTTAAATATGAATGAACTGCACTTATTTGTGTTGAAAAGGATCTGTGCGTTATGTGCTCTTGTGCACAAATTCATTTTGTATTGTTGTTTCATTTGACAAGAAATTGACCCAGTTTGAATCAACCCAGAATTACAGAAAACAAACATTTGTGTTTGTTTGGCCCCTTTCCAACCTCAATCTGACATTTTCAGGCCTTTGTGGTGAAATTTCCACTGAATTTACAAATTATTTGCACCATGTTGAGCTGTTCTGGCCAGATGTTTCTGGTGCTACTCTCAAAAATTGGTACTTCAATCAATTATTTTAGGCATCAGAAATTCAAACCCACCTTTCAGCACAAAAACACAGCTTTCAAAATTGTTTTCAAGCTCTTCGTCCCACACATGGCACTGAGAGCAGCGAGAGTCAGTGTCATGTGCAGGACACAAAGGTATTCTAAGCGTTTGGTCACAACACAAGTGCATCTTCAAACATGCTGGATTCATTTCCTGACTAGTAACTGACTGGTAAAAGACACACAGGACCCTGGATCTGGCGGATGGTACTGACAGCTGCGAGGGTCAGTTTCATGTGCTTCTCATCTGGGAGCTCACATGCATTTCTGAAACAGGATTGCCTGATGCAGTGACTGTTTTACCAGGGTTGACAAGGAAAATGGAACACAGGTCATTGTGGACTTAGGTTACATTCATGAGTGTGGAGGTCCACCAGACGCAGTGGACATGTCTGGTGCAGGTGTGAAACCAAACTGACTCTGTTCTGAGAGGATTGACAGTGCAGCTTCCAATTTCTAACTCTGGACTTCATGTTACTGTAGTGAAACAAACATAATTGATATTTTGTGTATTTCGCAGAGTGTGTGTGACATAGCAGAGAAATTTACAAGGATTGGACTTGCACTGAGGAATGTGAAAACTGTTGACTTATGCCTGCTGCTATGTGTGCCTTGTTTTGCCCACAGAAATGACATGACAGCAGACACAGCTCTGAGGTCCTTTGGCTGATGCACCTGACCAATGTCTGCGAGGATTGGTCAAGTGCAGCAGAGTTTTATGTCATCTGCAGAGGTTGCTGCTGGGGACAGCCTGACCTGAAGTGCTGCTCATCATAATTGCCACAATTTCCGTTGGCTGTGGAATGTGACTCTTTGCACATGTCAGTTGAGATCAGAGACAAACAACATAAAACTGAGCAGTGTTTCATTTTTGTGGAGAAATGGGTGCTCCAAAATGTTGTCTGTGATTCAAGCACTTTGTGCAAACTTGAATGATCCAAGTCTTCTTTTTCCACTGGAAAATTTGTTCATGAACAATTTTGCAATTGGAAACAATTGCTGGTCTCTTTATGTTCAAATAAATAATTTCAATAAGGTATAATCATGTCAGTTGGTTTGTTCAGATCTTGTGTGACATTTTTGTCACTTTGGTGAGTGATTAGATATGATTAGATATGATCTGATCCAGGAAATTGTTCTGTGATTGAGGTAAGCACAAGACTTGCTTTTTGACAAAGAGCCATGTGGACCCTTGGTGAAGGAACTCTGTTGATGCACAGCAATGAACATTTTATCATATCAGCTCCATTGACATCTGTATTGTTGATGATTCTTCTTTTCTCCACTGCAGGTACTTTTCTCTGGTTTAATTTCAGCATTGACATGTCACAATACCAAGGAGTGAAAATTTCAAGAAAACAGACTTCTGTGGCAAACAATGAGCAAGGGCAGAATGTAACATCATGCTGTCTACAGTGCCATAGTTGTCCCTGGCAACCCTGTCATGACAACCCTGTATTGGCTGCTGGAGAGAAGTACCCATTGCTCCCAGAGCCAAGAACAACCAAGAACCCACAGAGGTTCAGAGATTTGGTATTGGGTATGAAATCTTTGATTTCCTGGGTTGTGTTTCATCTTGTCACACTGAGACAGCAGCTCAGACAGGCTGGTATACTGAAAGATCACCCAGGGAATTTGCATTTCCATTTGTTGGCTGCACCTCCATTCCTCATTTTCTGAGATTGTTTCCTCCTATTTCCTCCACAATTTCAACATTGCAGTTTTTTTTTTCCATGAACCAATAGAGAGCGTTGCTGGCAGGTGGATGAGTTCTGGTCTGAAACTGTTCAACAGGAAATGGCAGCTGAGATGAATTACAATACAGTTGCCTGCCACTATTATCCTGCTGTCAACTGTACTTGGCTTTCAGGAACAGTTTGATCTGCCTTGCAGGTACTTTTTGATGCTTTCTGCATTTTTCAGGCATCCAACACAGTTCTTTTCTTTTCGGCAGCTTTCTGCTCTTCTGGATTTGAACCTGTGGTGTGTTGGTCATGATATAAATTTTTTCTGAGTCAGGAGACTTGATGCTAGTGTCACGTTGGAGCGACCGTTGTAACATCCAGGGCCGTCTTGTGGTCGGGGAACCGTCTCGCAGACGGCCCAGTGCCGGAAAGTGAAGCCACAGCGGAACCGCAACAATG
>JAAUXT010126930.1_pt1 | contig 14617 bp, 21 predicted proteins | sample 7278171 | NCBI WGS metagenome assembly JAAUXT01 (sample SAMN14350112, study PRJNA611818) | marine sediment metagenome | isolation source: surface marine sediment (1.8m) | place: French Polynesia: Moorea | collected 2018-08 | reverse complement strand
TGTGTGTGTGTGTCGCAGACACGATAAATGGACAGAAGAGAAGAGAAGCAGAGAGAGAGAGAGAGAGAGAGAGAGAGAGAGAGAGAGAGAGCGTGAGACAGAGAGGAGTGTGTCAACACACACACACACACACACACACACACACACACACACGCAACGATGAAACGGCGTCCAGACCACCTGATCTCACACACACGTGACCCACACCTGACAGTTTCCGCAGTGTCTACTTCGAGTCGAGCTCCACCCAAAGCCGGAAAGCAGCCGCAGCATCGAAACCTCCACGAAGTTCCGAGATGGAGAAAGCGCCTTTACCGAGAGCGCCTTTCTCACAACGCGTCTCAAAAGCTCCAGAAGAAACCTTTCAAAACCACATAATTCTGCTATCATTGGCACCACGGACTGAAGAAACAGCTCTTTTCTAAGGGATTTTCTCCTCACCGTATCTGTCTCACACCAGGCGGGCTCCAGAGCCGAGCAGAACAAAGGAGCCTTTATAACGCCACGGCTCCCCATGAAAGGAACGGGAACCCTGGGCCCAGCGTCACTTTTCCGCGCTAACGCGTAAAATAAAGTCGTAAAAGGAAAAGGAAAACCTGTGTGAAAGGGAACAGAGAGAGAAAACGAGAGGAGAGTGGTGTGCAGGTGTGTGTGTGTGTGTGTGTGTGTGTGTGTGTGTGTGTGTGCAAGATGAAGAGAGTGTGAGACAGGGGACATGTGGTTATTATGCACGGGTCTGGGTCACAGACATACTGGCAAACCAAGACAAAGAGGAGAGTGGGGCTGGCAGAGAAAGGGGGAAAGAGAAACAAAAGGAACAGAGACAGAGAGCAACAGCATGGAGACAGAGAGACAGAAGACTGCAACTTATGAGACAGGCACAAGAACTCAGAAGACGCGAGCAAAATCTCTTGGCCCCCATCTCCCCGTGTCTCCTGTATTCCGTCCCCTAATCATGCGATCTGTGGCCCAATGCTCGCAGATATTGATACTCGGCGCTGGCAATAAAGGCTCCGAATCGGAGGCGAGGCGAGGCGCGGCGAGGCACAATCAATTTCTTCTCTCTCCTCTCGAGGCGAGTTGGAGTGGTGCGCAATGCGGCCGCGGCGCAAAATAAATGGGAGCTCAGCGCGGTGTGTGGAGCGGCACCGAGCAACACGGGGTTAACCTCAATCATTCTCCAGCTCAAAAAAACCTGCGATCTCTCTCGCTCTCAGTCTGTTGTTGTGCACAAACAACATACCCCGAGCTGTGCCGTGGTATTCTGACCTCGTTGTGCTGGCTGCGTGCCAGGTATGCTGAGAGGAAGGATGAATAGACGACGAGAAAAAAAAAACAAAGACGAATGAAAAACGGGGACAAAAGCACTGAGATCACGCCAGGAATAACGACGGCTCGTTACGCCTCGTGAGGCATTTTTTTGCCATCGCTTCGTGGGGTGCGTGCCGCCCCCCCCCCCCCCCCCCCATCGCTCACTCGTTCCCATTCACACAGCACCAGCACGGCTGGATAATAAAACTCGTGTGCGCTTTTTGCGTCGGATGTAAATTGCATTCCGCGGGAGCTCCCCCTGCGGTGCGGCGGGGAGCGAGGCCGAACCGACGGCGGAGCCGAGGCGGGGCCGGCCGGGAAACGTTCGCCTCGGCTGGAGAACCGAACATCAGCGTTGCGTTTGAAACCAATTGCCCACAGACCTTTGCTGAATCTCACACAGCTTCACACAAAATTACAGTGGGTAAAATTCTGTGGCTGAATCTGTGATCTTGTCAAATTTTCTCTCTCACTGTCCCTGTCTCTCTGTCTCAAACACAAACACAAAAGTCTCACAAAAAGAAGCCAGCGCGTTTCACTGAAACACCAGGGTTTTCTTGTCGTCTAATTCTTCACCTCACGGTAAAGTCCAACCCCAAAGAGGCCCACCTTCCGGAAGCCACATTTTCAGACACTGGAGTGATCGCAACACGCGCCCGCCATTCCTGTGTTCCTCTGTCAAAAGTGCTCAAAGATGGATCGTTGGTTGGTACTCATTTTCAGCCCCTCCCCCCACCATCACAATCTCGTATCCACCAGGAAAAGGCGTTGTGCCAACACACCGGATTGTGGATGAGGGGGGGAGTGGGGTGTTACCACACGCTGTCTTGGATATAATGGGGGAGGGGAGCTATTACAGCGGGTCCACTACTCACCAGGTGCAGGTGAGGATCCCGTTACACTGGGTCCTGGGTCTTGGTCCTGGTCATGGGTCTGCTGACAGAGGATGTGACACCATAAAACATCCTGGGTCTATGGTGGCAGCCGTGGGACCTTACACCGGGTCCTGGGTCTGCTGACGGAGGATGTGGCACCACAACACAACTTGTTCCACAATTGGCCCCTGTGGTCCCTTTCACACCGGATTCACCAGAGGAACTGTCGTGCTATCACATCGGACCTGAATCCACCGGGGGTGTGGCGTGGTGCTGTTACACCGGATCCACCGGGGGTACGGACGGACTGTTATCACACCGTATCTCCGCGCCGTATCTCCAGTACTTGACGTATTGCGCAGAGTGAGTGCGAACCGCTTGAGTCTCTCACGGCTCCGGCGCCGCGGAAACAACGCAACGCGTCACTGAGGCGGTGGGGGGGGGGTCTGCGTCACCACACTCAGCTCGAGCCTTTACTGCAGCAATGGCCGATTCTTCAGGGGGGGGGGCAGGTCCGCTAGTCGGGGGAGAGTGGGGTGGCTGTGTGGATCAGTTTGGAAGGGTGGAGGGGGGCAGTTTTGCGTCACCAGCCCCGCAGCCCGAACCTTTACTGTAGGAGGGGCCTGTTCGGGGGGGGGGGCGGAGACCTGCTGGGGGGGGTGTGGAACCAACACCGCGAAACTTCAACGTTCTGCGTCAGTCACCAGCCCTGCAGTTCGAGCTGTCACTGCAGCATGGCCTGATTCAGAAGGGGGCAGATCCGCTAGGGGCGTGAGCGGATGGACGGGTAAGTGTGTGCAAACCCCTACCCCACAAGGGCCAGTCCCCAATCGTCCCCCTGTTCCCTTATCTGTAGTGGGTGGGTGACTCCCTGTGACAGGCTGTGATCAGACTTGTTGTTCGTAGCTCAGCCCTGAGAACAATATCACCCCTCCAGAATCAGACCCCAGTCCCCGGTACCCCCCTGCCACGCCCCGCTGGAGTGGGGTCCACGGGTGGGTCGGGGTATGGCGTCAATGTGGGGACCCCATTCCTCTGCACACAATCCACTGGGTGCCGCTGTGACAGGCTGTGATCAGACATGGTGCACACGCCCTGAGAGCCGTGTCGCGCCCCCTCACCCCACTTCCCGTGAGGAGCGGCGGACCCCAGACTGACCCCTCCCCCCATGGAGGCCGCGCCCTGAGAGCGATGTCGTGTTCCCCTGTCACACGCGCCTCGTGGTCCATTCCTCACGGCGCTGCAGCTCCAGCCTCTCCGAGCTGCCGTACACCGCTGCAGGGATCAGGCTTTAAACACCAAGCCATTGAACCCCTTGTGGATATGGACCCTCCCAACCACGATTAGTTTTTCTAGAGTTCAATTTCGGGTCACAGATGCAACCAGCCTCCCCCACCAAACTCTGAAACGCCACCAAATTAGGGGTCTGCCACAACTGCATGTCTGTCAAATTGAGTCCTGGGTTTATGCTGTCACAACAACGAGGCGGTATGTATTGTGTGTGTGTGCGTGTGTATGTGTGTGTGCGTATCTGGCGTGAGTGGTGTGGTGTGTGTGTGACATGAGTGGTTTGTGTGTGTGTGTCGCCAGACAAGTGCGTGTGTGGTGTGTGTGACATGAGTGGTGTGTGTGTGTGACGACAGGCAAGTGTATGTGTGTGTGTTGCAACTTCAAGTGAATCGACAGTATTTAGAGACGGGACAGAGCGCAGGACGCAGGAGGAGGACCAGCCCCCCGGGTCCCCGAGCGTACTGCCCGTCTCCACGGTATCAGGGCCCGATCTCTCACGCACTCAGCTCCTCAGCCGAGCGGTGGGCGCGTCCGATGTGTGCACTGAGCACACTGCGGACCTTTGTGTTGGGGTCTCGCTTTTGCGTACGTGTGTGCGTACGTGCGTGCATGCGTGTGTGTGTGCGCGCTCGAGACACTTCTGTTCAGTGCGTTTGGGTCACGTCAGCGTTCAGCGTCAGCGGAAACGTCGCGAGAGACGCCAGCGTTCCTCTGCGTCACCAGGTGTCGCTGCTTCACGAGCCTCAAATCATTCACTCAACGTCACCACTTTCCGGTTGGTGTTGGACGACGCTGGACCACGTGAAACGCGGGAGATCGAACGCGCCCAACACGGACGTTATCAGCGGGTCGGTTCGTGCGCCGCGCGATACGAGCGAACCGGGAGCCACCAGGACAAAGGCACTTGAGCTGCTGCTGTGGCGAACTGATAACCGTGCTTGATTCACCCGTGTACGAGACAACAGGACAAGCGCCACCCACACAGTTCTGCTCCCCACCCAAGCAGTCCAATTCCACGGATGAACCCCAACAGAAGAGTCTACACCCACGGCTGCGACGTTCGTATCCATGCAAACACACGGACATGCATCCCTTTACACACACATACACACACACACACATTCTTGTGATCCTCAAGTTTGAAGGTAAACTGGGTACGTCTTGCACACGGGTGAATACGGTCCTGCACTCGGGATCAGCGTTCGCACGAACTGCTCCCAATGCGTCATTCTCAAGAACAACACGATGGGTGCAGGTGCGGATCCAGGGGTGGATCCAGGGCACCCACGGTCCACGGGCACGTTGTCCATGGCAACTGCGTCGTCCTTGGCGACACGGCCACTGTTGACGTGGCACGAGGACGCAGCGTCCTCTGACGTACACAATAAAACAGAGCTCGTTGACCTGAACTGTAACTGGATGACGCCTCCAGTGTGAGTCACCTGTTACGTCATGGGTGTGGACCTCACGCCTCACGAGGAAGAGAGGGAGGGAGTGTCTGCTGTTCTCTTCTCACGCTTTGTTCTCCAGAAGGAAACGTTTCGGGTGTGTCTCCCATTTGAGCTCTGAGGAAAGGCCTTGAAACTCCAGAAGTGCAGCAGGCAACACGCACACGAAACACACACACACGCACACTCTGTCTCTGTCTCTCTCTTTCTGTCTCTCCCTCTCTCTCTCTCTCTCCTCCCCCCTCTCTCTCTCTCTCTCTCTCTCGTCTCCGTCACACACACGCACAACGCAGGGACACACACACACTTGCTCACTCACTCTCAATCACTCACACACGCACACACACAAACACTCACTCTCACAATTTCACAGACACATCATCATCTTGACCTTCTCCTGCAGCTGCACGATCCAGGGCCGAGAAAAACACCTTTTGTCCAGCATTAATCAGCTCAACTTGCTGCAGAAAGAGCCGCACCTTGAGTGAAACCCGACCTGGACCTGAGTTCGTGCGGGAGGCGACTCTGATGAACAAACATCCGCTTCGTGACCTCGTCTCCTGCAGGTGTCAGGTGCAGACTGCGCTTCTCCGGTCGCCCCATAGACAATATGATCACGCTGCAATGGCACGGAAGTTCAAGGACTCGGACTCACACACACGCACGCACGCACACACACCACTCGCGCACACACACACTCACTCACTCACTCACTCATGCACTCACTCACTCACTCACACACTCACTCATGCACTCACTCACTCACTCACTCAGTCACTCTCTCGCTTGCTCTCTGTCTCTCTCTCTCCCTCTCTCTTGCTCTCTGTCTCTCTCACTGGTTAGAGGACAGAGAACGTGTTCAAAGAACGGGGCAGAAAGGCAGCTCAAGTCTCTCTGTTCTTCAAACGGATGCAGGAAAAGAGGACAAGAAAAGGGTGCGCATCTCAAGGTCAGTTGTTGCACGGGGTTTGTCTCAGTGTGCTATCTCACTTTGATTTCCGTCTTGGACCGCTTCCAAACATCTTTTCTTTTGCACAAGGCCTCTTCCAGAATTGCCCGGAAGTCTCAGCCTCAGCAGCTCCGGGTATAGCGTCCACCCCCCGGGTCCCGGACACGTGATCCGGGATGATCCGTCTCCGCTCGGGGGAGATTACCGCCGGAGCTCTGCTCGCTCTCCACCGTCCAGTACCACACAATACAGGCGGGGTCGGGTCAACAGGTCCACACAGGAGAGAAGAAGTCCCTCGGGTCTGGCTTCAGCATGCTCAAGAAACACTGACATCATTCACCAAGGTAACTTGACCAGCTGACCTCATGTGACCAGATGGGATCTGCCACGGCGCTCCTGACCTTTGGTCTGTGGACATAGTGGGACAGGCAGTTGGACAGACCTGCCGCATTGAGGCAAAGAACTGCTGGAGGGACAGACCCACTGGAGGGACAGACCTGCAGGGAAAGACCTGCACTGCAGGGACAGAACTGCCGCAGGGAAAGACCTGCTGGAGGCAAAGACCTGCAGGGACAGACCTGCACTGCAGGGTATCTCCTTTCCTCCTGCAGAGTTACGCCAACCCCGTGACCGAACCCTCCCCATCAGGCGCCAAGGCCCCTGTGTCACTGGATACATATTGCAGATACATATTACATCATAGCGTCTCCAGTTCCGTCTCCATAGCGTCTCCGGCCGCGATCCATACTTTTGCTCTACCTCCGTGACACAAACAGACTCTATTATCGCCACGTCCCCACCCGTTCCCATCTCCATGACAACCAAGGAGAATCGCCTCTTACGCGCACAGATGTTATGTATTTTTCAGGGAGAATGTCTTGTTTTTCTCTGCTTCCTGCGGTACTAAAATACTCGTAAGCGCTACAAGGTTTGTTTTTGACACGTCTTCACAATGGATCGGATCAGCAATAGAAACGCAGTGAGGCTCGAGCCTCAAGGACCAGCATCAAGGGGAGGAGAGGAGGACTCGATACACAACCGCGTCAACCAAGGACGCGCACAAGGAACCGCGGCGACTGCTGTAGGGGCGGAGCCAGGGGCCGGGGGAACCAGGGTAGGGGCGTGGGTGGGGCCACGGCGAGCCAGGGCTTGGGGCCGGGCTGGGGGAGGCCCTGGGGAGGACAGCTGGGGAGGGCCCAGGTGGGCTGGGAGGGGAGCCGGGGTCTGAGCCCGGGAGAAGGCCGGAGCCGGGGACAGAGCCACGGAGCTGGGCTGGGGAGAGCAAACGAACCGGCCGGCGGCAGCCATGATGACTGAAAGGGTGTCGGGAAGTCCCACTCCAAGGGGCAGAGCCAGGGTCCGGCAGGGGGGGGACATGGGGTTGGTTGGGGGAGCCATACCCTCCAGGGGAAGGATTCCCGGGGCGCAGCCACAGAGGCCCTGGTCTCATTGACAAAATGCCCACCCCCTCATCCACTGTAAATTGTTTGAAGTCCGAGAGTCCGAGAGGGGCACAGAGTGCGAGAGTCCCCTCCCATTTGTGGTCGGTGGCACCCCTCGACCCAAACATGGATCCGACCCCGGGCTCTGCCAAACGAGTGAGTGCGCTGTTTACGTAATGTGGGTTGTGTAGCAATGAAATTACAGGCGCAAAACACATTACCGCGGCCGCGGACCAGGATGTGAGGCGTGCAGTGCAGAAAGGCTGCGGCTCCGGCGGATCCAGGGTCCGGGCCTGCTGGCTCCGCTCCGACGGCCTGGGAAAAGAACAACTCCCAACCCATTTCTGAGCATTGGCAGTCCAAAGAGAAACGTCCAAAGTTCAGGGCTCAGCTTGAGCCCTGACCCACAAGGCCTTTTTCGTCTGGAACTTGGGCTCGCCAGGGCGATGTGGTTTCGTCAGGGCCGATGTGGTTCGGTCTTGTGCAGGACCCCAGGATGTGGCGCTGGTTTGGCCTCATCCTTCAGGGATCCTCATTTCAACTTGGAGCTTCAGAGGCTCCGTCCCTGTGTAGATCAGGCGGGAAACACGCCCTGCTGCTGCTGCTGCTCCGTCTCCAGTGCGACGAGAAGCCGAGTCCGTCCCTAATGGGAGCCGCAGGAAAAAGCTAATGGTGTTGGGGGGGGGGGGGGCTGCCTGTTACGGTAAAATAGAGGGGATCAAGCTCAGGTCTGATTCACACAGGATGCGTCATGGACGTGTCTCTGTGGAAGTCGACGGGAGGTTGTGTATGTTTGGCGACGTAGACCCCTTCGGCAGGTGTACACAGAATTCACTCGTGCTCAGAACTGCTTCACATGCCATGACAGCAAAGGATGCCTGGGAGGAGGAGACTTCGACGTGTGGAATCTCAGGCACCTGACTCCCCCTAGTTGTTGCTCCCCCCTTCGAGATCTTGGGCTCAGGCCTCGTCCTGGTTCAGAAGTGAGAAAGCTAAAGGGACACCACGGACCGAGCTTCTGAGAGCGAATCCAGGGGCAGAGGGCCTGGCACCCCTGAACCCCATAAAAACTCCAGCCCCTCATTTTGGTGCAGTTTTTCAGTTGACACTGACCCCCGTGGGGCCGCCCCCTGACCAGACCCTGGAACAGCCCTTGTCCTTTCCATGCTGCAAACGCATCCTGTGTGAAGTGCGCCTGGGGCGAGGGCCGGGGGGGAGGCAGCTGCACCTGCTGAGACGCCATTTGCGTCTTATCGCGAGCGGCACAACGCGTATTGCGTAATTGCATCACCGCAGTGACGACAGTGCATCCAGGGAGAGTGTAACGCGCTCTGCTCAGGCTCCCCTCCAGGCTCAATACTCCATACAGGATTCCCCCCTCCCAGGCCCGTCCCCGATGCCTTTTGTTCTGGAGGATCCATCACTTGGATTCCGTGGGGGTTTCTTCCATATGACGCACAAGGGAGACGAGGGGGTTTTGCACTAAGCCAACCAACCCAAGTCCTGCGCACCCAGTACAGACCCAAAGGATTCCAAGGCAGTACAATTCAGACCCCGATGTGTGCTTGTCCCTACCTCTGTGTGTGTGTATGTGGTGTGTTTGTGTTGGAGAGTCGACGTGAGATACCCAACACTCCAGCATCACACCCACACAAGCAGCAGCACCGACAAACACACACACAGACACAACACACACACACACAGACAACACACACGCACACACCTCCACCTCCACCACCACCTCCAAGCTGGTTGAAACCAAACCCCACAGTACACAGAACAGAACTCTTTCATTCTGAGGCAAAGACGAATTTTGTCAAACAACCCAAAGCAACAAGTCCTTCCCTCCCCCCGCCGCACCTACATTCAGGTCCACCACTCCACCCCAACACCTGCAGCCTGTTCGCCACCGCATCAGACCTTCCAACAAGGAACCTGTCATTCACTCGTCTGCACTCACAGACCCGGGATGTTACAGACAGCGTCGTCAATAGCGTCGCCATCAGTGGAGATCTTCAGCACGACAGCTGCGCACAGCCGCATCAACGAGACATCAACCGACTGTTCAGATGGTTCCGCAAAACTCGCGTCGCTCGAGTTCAGGCCGGTGCAGAAGGGGAAGCGGACTCAAGGGGTGTGGTACCCTACTGGAGGTTGACCACTGCAGGACCAACCAACGTTGTGGGGCCCGTGCAGAAGGGGAAACTGGAAGGAAGGGACTCGGGGGGGGGGAGGCTGGACCTTGGTGATGCCCCACTGAAGGTTGACCACTGCAGGACCAACCGAAGTTGTGGAGTGGGGTGGGATGACTCTATGGGTGGGATTTGGTTGGGGACAACGGGCCTGGTGAGGTTTGGTTGGGGACATGTATCTTTTTTGTTGCGTGCAGTGGGGTGAGTGTTGCTGCAGGGTATGTGGGGTACAGTAGGGGTCTGTGGGGAACAATTGCGTGCGGACAGCAAGTGTTGTCTCAAGACAGGAAGGACACAATGAGGTTGTCTGAACGTGAACCAAGTCCCTGTATTGAACGAACCTCTTTGAACAAACACTCAGGAGAACCACCACGCACACGCATTGGTGCAACATTCAGACCCTTCCCTCACACAACAAGTCTCCAGCGCAGATAGATCGGAGTCCCTCAGAGAGAGCGGAGTTCAGCTCGGTGCAGAGCGCCTCGTCTCTGATCCTCTCAGCGACACCGGGATCAAAGGTTCCACTGATGCGCAAACAAGGCCCGTCAGCAAAAAGAGACAGATACATGAAGGACGCGCAGATACCAGCGACACATCAGGTGACTGTGCATTACTGTGCACAAAACTTTGGACCTGAGCCAGTGACATGTGAGACAAAGTTACACTGGCCTGACCACAGGAGATGGAACAAATATTTAACGCGTGTTCACACTGAATGCGTCATGCATTACGCTTCGCGTCCACCACATTTCCACAGTGTAGGGACCCCAGGCATTCAAGCTTACTGGTTGGTGTGGTGGTTTTGGTTTCGCCAGTTGGTGTGGCAGATCTGGCCCCACCAGTTGGTGTGGTGGGTCTGGCCCCACCATTTGGTGTGGTGGATCTGGCCCCACCAGTTGGTGTGGCAGATCTGGCCCCACCAGTTGGTGTGGTAGATCTGGCCCCACCAGTTGGTGTGGCAGATCTGACCCCACCAGTTGGTGTGGTAGTTTTGGTTTCGCCAGTTGGTGTGGTAGATCTGGCCTCACCAGTTGGTGTGGTGGGTCTGGCCCCACTAGTTGGTGTGGTGGTTTTGGTTTCGCCAGTTGGTGTGGTAGATCTGGCCCCACCAGTGGGTGTGGTGGGTCTGCACGCATACACCACACACTCACTCACACACACACGCACACACACACACACACACACACAATCACAAAGAGAGTGGGCCCTCAGTGTTCTGAGATGTGGGTATGGTAGACCCCAGTGCATCGAGTGTGAATGAAGCCTGAGCCTCAGATCCCCAGCATGAAGACGAACGTATCAATGAACACGTGACGCCCTTTGATGCCGCAGCGTCTCCCATTCATGTTCCTCACCATGATCAGAACGCTGCGCGCGCGCAGCCCGCGCGTGAACCCGTCATCATCTCCATCTCAGTGCACTGCGCTCTCACACATCCCGCGCGCGCAAAACCGCGCACAATCACGTCGTTTTGGTGCAGCTGCACTGAAAACGCGTCAAAATGGCACGTGCAGCTGCAGGTTGGTTCACAGGGCCATTTCTTGCCCAGCTGCTTCGCTGAGGCAATTTCTGCTGCAGGAAAAGCAGGAAGCAGCAGGAGCTGCAGCCGCAATTTACTTACTGCATCACGCAAATTGGCTCAACACGCGAGAAAATCCCCCCGATGGGAGATGAGAGCCCGGTCTGTTCTGTTGTGTGCATATGGCCTGAACCCTGATCAAGAATTTCAGAAAACTGAGGGCCCCGTTCTATGTGTGTGTGTGTGTGTGTGTGTGTGTGTGTGTGTGTGTGTGTGTGTGTGTGAGTGTGTGTGTGTGAGTGTGTGTACGTGTGTGAGAGCGACAGAGGAGAGAGAAAGAGGAGAGAAAATGGGAAGGAAGAGTCAGTGGACGGGAGAGGATAGAGAAGAGGGGGATGTGTGAATGGGGGAGTGAGTGAGTGAGTGAGAGAGAGAGAGAGAGAGAGAGAGTGAGTGAGTGAGTGAGTGAGTGAGTGAGTGAGTGAGTCAGTCAGTCAGTCAGTCAGTCAGTCAGTCAGTCAGTCAGTCAGTCAGTCAGTCAGTCTGTCAGTCAGTCAGTCAGTCAGTCAGTGTGTGTGGGAGGGGGGTGCGTGTGTGTGGCAATATCTCTGTGTCTCTCTACCACCAGCGACAGTGACGAATCTGTTTTGCACCCAAATGAGCTCCATGAGAATCTCTTCCATCACGCCGGCGCTTTTTGCTTCATTATTCATCCGCACAGATCCAGGGTAGTGAACGCACTGACGCTCACGGGTTCAGGTGCCGTCATGTCGAGACGAAGTACACACTGATACATCTACAGCTGCCCAGATGCTCAGGACTGTGTGTCTGTGTGTTGAAACCATCAGAGAACTGAACCAACCGAACGAATTCAAAGCGAGAAAAGTGTGCAAGTCGTGAAAACTCAACGCGACCCTCGAACACACTCAAGGAACAAAGGTCACCCCTCAACACACACACACACACACACACACACACACACACAAGTACATACATACACACACACACACAAGAACAAACAAACACACACACACACAAGTACATACATACATACATACATACACACACACACACACACACACACATCCGACGAAAGCAAGCGACAACACAGCTCCCGTTAACTTGCACAGGGGCACAGTCGGAATCGGGTGTCTTGCTGGTGACACAGCCCACTTAGTGTGTGTGTGTGTGTGTGTGTGTGTGTGTGTGTGTTGGGTGTGTGTCGGTGTGTGTGTGTGGCGGAGGTACTCTGATAATTCGTTCTTTGGGTATGGCGTCGGAATTGCCACACAAAGGCAAACGATGCATCTACCATGGAAAGAACCAAGAAGATACGAGGCAATTTCCATTGATGTCCACAGAAGCGCTTTCCTCCTGCGTCCTGTGTGAACTGGGTTGGCAGCCCTCCACGCGTGGGTCTGGCTGGATTGCAATTATTGATGTGACACTGGTCTGGATGGAAGTGCCACAGCCAACGACACGGATTGTCAATACTTGTCAAGTCGTACATATCGATGGCCACAGCAGTGGACTGGATTCCGGACTCGAGTCCGAGGTCCATCAGGCACAGCGCGGGAGCACGGAGCGCGTGATGCGGTATGCATCAGCCCAGGCAAGGTCCAAACACACCGCCGCAGCAGGTCAACACGCACGCACACCCACGCACAGGAAATCACACAGAGGAAAACACACCAGTGGGCAGTGTTGTGGACATCAGCTCCTAATTCTGATCCCCCATCAAGTTTTACACACTGGTACCACATACACTCACAGGTGTATGCACGTACACACTCACACACACACACACACACACACACACACACACACACACACACACACACAGCAATTACCCCAGGCTCAGCACCCTGACCCTTGGTTCCACACTACCACTGTCCACAGTGCACGCACACGTCACCCACACGCACACAGACACACACCCGCTCTTTTATTCCGCTGGATCTGCAACAGCAGCTGGCCACACTACACGCACACCTCACACACGCACCCTCGCAGTGCCTCCACCCCTGGATCCACAGTAGCAGCAGCTCTGAGTTAATTTCATCCGACGCTGCTGCCCCAGGCCCCGCTGCCCATTAAATCAGCATGTGAAATAATGGCGACCACAACAACGCTGCATTCAAACCGCTCCGTCCCGCCCCGGCCCGGGCACAGTGGACGCGTCACGCACCGCGTCCGGCGGCGCTGCGTCGTTGACACATACTCGCACACACACGCATACTCGCACACACTCACTCGTATGCTCTCACACACACACCACACTCACTCACGGAAACAAACACACTCACACACACATCAACACACAAACCACGTACACGCTCACACACACTCACACACAAACACAAACACAAACGCGCACGCAAACACACACACACACACACACACACACATGCACACACAACGCTGGATCACACGGACACAACGCACAACGAACGAACACACTCCCATGTCTGCCAGTCCCCACGCCTCAAGTTTCTACGTACACTCTCATCCATGGCGACTCAACACTCATTTACGTTGGCTTTCACGTGGGACGCAACGTCATACACAGGGGCGTGACGTTTGACGCAGTTACGTAACGCCAGACGCACAGACGCCACGCCTGACGCACCCGCTGTGAACCCCGCTCCCCTTGACACAATCCATTCCTCTTCCAGCTGATAACAACACCGCCAATCTCCAGCTCAATATCACCTGGCAACCGGCGCGCATGTCCTTCCTTATTTAGCCGTTCGTCATGGCAACGCCTGCATCTCTATGGATTTCCCCGGGATCAGCGCAGCCAGGCACTAAACCAGCCTGGAACCGGCCATAACGAGTTATGGGCGACATAATTCGGCTCTTACTGTGCAGCAAATTTCTATAATTCACCCAGTGAGCGCTCCCGGGGGAATACAAAGAGCCTCTTATTCGGGGATGTATGGGGCGCGGCGCGGTGTGAGTAGAAGCGCTCCAGGGGATCCAGAAGAGACTGAGCAGTTCCAAAGAACAACCCCACCGCTGGGTTTGCTGACAGGCACACTGACACCCAACCCCTTATGTCCCCCCTCATACACAGACAGACAGACAGACAGACAGACACACACACACACACAACGCTTTTCTTTGAACAGGAGCAAATCTTGCGTCTGTCTGGACCCCCCCCCCCTCCACACGGAATAGCCCCGGTGAGTAAGGATCGGGTCAGGGTTTTCTCTACCCTGATCCTGGACCCATTGCAGCGGAATGTTGCCAGAACCAGACCTACTTCCACAGACGTCTGCCCCCCCCCCCCCGTCCATGATGGACCACGATCTGGCTCCACCCCACCCCGACCCTTTCAGTCCAATCCCGTTCCAATGCAAAATGCATGGGTTCGAGCGCCGCCTCCCCGGGAGGGGAGCTCGGGTCCCTGTACCGCGAGGACACTGCAGCACTGCAGTGTCTAGAGAAGAGCACTGCACCGTCCATACAGGAGCACTGCGGCCTTCTCCTACATCTGTAATGAGACGAAGCCTGAGGCGACAAGAGACCTCACTCAGCTCAACACACAGGACTCAGGCGAGGTGACCAGATTCGGAGGGGAGGGGAGGG
>JAAUXT010062633.1_pt1 | contig 14620 bp, 25 predicted proteins | sample 7278171 | NCBI WGS metagenome assembly JAAUXT01 (sample SAMN14350112, study PRJNA611818) | marine sediment metagenome | isolation source: surface marine sediment (1.8m) | place: French Polynesia: Moorea | collected 2018-08 | reverse complement strand
GACTTTTAACACTTCACCCACAACTATTTCCCACACCCATATTTTTGTTATAAATTTTTGTAGATATTGCTCCCTCCCCCCCCCCACCAAAAAAATAAAATAACGGTAAGGCCTGCTGACCTGATTCAGGACCCAGTGTTGTGTTTTGCAGGACTGAACCTGAAGTTGCAGTGTGCTGAACATGGCGAAATCGTTGGGAAAAGAAACTGCATTTCATTCCAAACATCATCGATTGAACAGAAGCCAGCACCCGACCTGTTTTCCATTGTTTTGAATTCACTGCTGTCAGGAATGGAAAGAACCCGGAGACGCTTGGAACTGCGGAACAAGGGGGACAAATGTCAATCGTCTTTTCAATTTTCGTCGTCAATCCTTCAAAACACTGAACAGCCCTTGCTCATTGAAGACAATTCTGACATTGTGTTGCAGTTTGTAAAAAAGGATCCTTTGCAAAACTTCACCTTCTCTTTGGCAAAAAAATCTAAAAAAAAAAACGAAGAAGATGAAAAGGAGAAGCCAGCGGAATGGAGCGCGACCTCCGAGGTGTTCGCATCTGCGCAGTGGCGGGAGGGGGTCGGGCGTCTCCGCCGCCGCCGCCGACGCCACGGCCGCCGCCGCTATCTTGTTGAACCAGGTGTTGAGATATTGGCATCTGTAACAAATAGTCTATTCATGAAGCCGCAGTCGGAGTCCGGGGCCCAATGTCACATATCAATGGTGATGCTGCCCGGAAAAGCCTCCCCGCTCGGCGAGCGACACTGGGAGGGATTATCCTCAGAGGTAATCTCAAAGCCCTGCGTCTAATCCCTGCTCGTTGCTGTAACGAAGTCTTCGCAACTGCCAAGGCCCTTTTTGACCTATTTTTGGAGTGGATAAAGTCCCCTGTGTGTGGCTTTTCGCGGAAAAGTTGCTCATCCCGGACGAAGCGCTTTGAGACTTGAGAGACCTCTTGGGCTCGGTTCACCCTGGACGCGTGTGTCACTTTTGACGCGCTCCATGCCAAACCCGCGCGTGAAACTCTTTTTTTTCGGTCGCAACGCCTAACACTGACGCCCTCCGGCCGATGCAGGTCAACAGGAGATACGTTCATCAACCGACACGGCGTTCACTCAGGGACAAAACAAGTGGCATGTGCACACACACACACACACACACACACCACCACCACCACCACCACCACCACCACCACCACCACCGCCACCACCACTGCCACCAACTCTGGCAAGGATCGTGGTCGCCTCCATTGACCCACTGGAGCACACCTGAACTTTTGGTTTCGATAAAGTTCACAATTCTTTTCGCTTTGGTCAAAAAGTTGGTTTCCTGTCAACATTCGCGCAATCTTTACCGCCCAGTTAAAACCATCGCGCATGTGTTGCCACCTCGCGGCGTCCCCGGCGACTGCGACGGGTCGGGACGAGTTTCGCCGTTTTCACTCACGTGACGCCCAGGGACGGAGCTACCATATTTGCGAACTTTACGAACTTTGCTTCTTCATAACAAGTTTCAAGTGACTTTATCGGTTGTACAATTGGGTCACTTTGATATCAATTAAATGACCCGTGCATCGGCCACTGTTGTGAGGGAGTATCAGAACTAGAGACGACATGACGGAGGCTCTGACAGCCCCGCAGCTCCGTCGTTTGACGGAGCACAAATACAGCGCAGATGGACAGTCCATCGCGGACCCTGTGATGCAGAAGTTCTGGAGATGGCTGGTGGAGCAGGTGCCGTTGTGGTGGGCCCCGAACGCCATCACGCTGGCGGGGCTGCTCATGAACGTCATCTCGACGCTGCTGCTCGTGTACTACAGTCCGGATGGCCGGTCGGAGGTCAGTGTCCCGTCGAACCAGAGTTGTTCGGATGAATCAAAGGTCGCGCTCAGATTCTGATCAGTCTTGGCGGTGAACACGCGTAGATCTATACTTGATTCCGGGACTGGGACCTACAAGGGCTGGACAAATGTCCAGTTCTCACTTGGTCAGCCAGTTTGTTGCATCGTGAATTCCGTCATGAGAGCTGTCTGTTTACGTACTCGTCCACCATCGTTGTCTTGGTCATGTGACAGAAAGGAATGTGTCGAAACTTGACTTTTGTTCTGTCAGTATTTCGTGCAGGGTCAGAAAGAACTTGGGCAGAAAATCGGGATTTGAGCAGGAGAGACTTGACTCGGCTCTGGCCAGAATGACGTGGAGAAACTTGAACACTGAGTTGAAGTTTTGTGCCAATGGAACAAAGTGTGTGTCGGGGTGGGTGGGGGGGGGCTTGCCTTCCCTTGGATCAACTGGAAAGGACAGAGTCCAGCTGAAAAAAAAATGGTTTGCATTTGTTTCAGTGTCCCTGGTGGACCTTGGTCGCTGCGGCAGTCGGTGTGTTCGTGTTTCAAGGTTTAGATGCCATAGACGGGAAGCAGGCCCGAAGGACCGGCTCCGCAACTCCACTGGGAGAGTTATTTGATCACGGTTGCGATTCCTTGTCCACAGGTGAGGAGAGATGCTGCATGGGTGTATAGGCATGTCAACGGTTGTGGCGCATTTTCGTCGGCTTTCAAGTTGCACGATTTCTACCCGGTAACTCACTGGTGGCCAAATCTAGTCTTCCATGTTGTCTCAACAGATTTTCTAAACAGCTCGTGTCAGTGGTCGCGTCTCGTTTCTTGCTTGAAAATAATCATCAGAATTTCTTTGCTTGTGAAACTAACCACTTGATTCTGTTTGTTCAGTTTTAGTTTCTGGCATTGCACCACATTACAGCGAAGGAAATAATCCCGTGCGTGGAAATCTGACGTCAAGGCCACTCATTTCTGTCACGTCCCAGGATCGAGTTGGTCTCTTGTAACCCACAACATCACCGATTGTACTTCATTTCACCTCAAAAAGTCAAACAAACCAGTCCACATTATTTTTTGAAACAATTTTCCACGTCATAGCAAAATTCTGTTGACATTCGCGCCTTCAGCAAAAATGCTCCCTTCCTTTCCACGTGTCGTGTTGTTTTTGTTTTCACACAAGTGTGTTCGCAGTTTGAGCTTCTGTTGCAGATGCATGTGCTAACCTCTTTTTTCCTCCGTATCGTTAGTATCCTCACAAATCAGGCAGATGTTTTGTGGTGAAATTTGCTGTGATCTGTCTTGTAACATTCCTGTCTTTTCTTTCCACATAACTTTCACTTACGTTTGCTTCTCTTATTTGTTTGCAATTTGTTAGGTGCCTGCGTACACGTGCGTGCTTGCATGTCTTGGGTTGTTCGGGTACCAGGCTATGGACGCGATTGATGGAAAGCAAGCCCGGCGCACGGGTAGCAGCTCCCCCCTCGGTGAACTGTTCGATCACGGCTGTGACGCGCTGTCCATAGGTGTGTGTCCTGTGGGGGGGGGGTATACTCGCAAAAAGCTAGAATCTACTCCAGGCCAAAAAAAAAAATAAAACAACACGCTTCGCGACGCAGTGTTGATGTTGTCTGCTGAATCTTGGCCTGAATCATTGGCGTTCGAAATTCAGCGTTGCGTGTCAACTGTGAACAATTGTATAGCAATCATCTCAGAAGTTGGCCACGAACCCACACACGTAGATCTAACACGAACCCACACACATAAAACTTGTTTTTGTGTGTGTTGGTGCAGATTGGGAAGGACGGCGAGTAACTCGGTGCGCACAGCTGTCGGCTCCTCCCCTCGGTGCACTCGGATTGCACGAATCCAACGTGCGCGCTCGCTGACGTTGAACAGCGTTGCGCCAGCACCAAAGTTGACGGACTGTGGGATCAAAGTTCAGATTCCACAGTTCAGAAACGCACAAGAATCCCTCAGACACATTCAGTTGTCATAACTCGATGATCTTTGGAAGCCCCCAAATTTTTGATATTGGTCGGAACCAAATTTTGAGACGAGACTCCGTGGTTTCTTGAAGTGGAAACTCTCGTTCCGACGACATGTTTGCGAAACATCCGTTGTGTCCCCTTTTCCCCTTTGACGCATTCATATGGCAGAAAGTCGTGCAGTTTTCCTGGCATCACCTGATGAATATTTCGTCGCGTTGCAGTTTTCGTGGCCGTTGGATCGTGCATCGCTTTGCAACTGGGAAATCAACCCAACTGGTTCTTCTTCGAGAGCTTTGCTGGAATGTTTCTATTCTACGTTGCTCACTGGCAGTCGTACGTGTCAGGGACCCTCAAATTCGGCAGGTGAGTGGAACAAATCTTTCTGTGTTGTGTGAAGGTTTCTATGCTTGGGGCCAGCGTTTCGAAGAACTTCTCAAAAAATCTGAGCTGCCGTTTGACAGACGAGCTTCAGTATGACTTCGGGCGTACGTGTGTGTGTGTGTGCGTGCGTGTGTGTGTGTGTGATCCGTTCAGTTGTACAGGTCTTTGTCCCCCCCCCCCTCTTGCTGTTGCAGGTTCGATGTGACGGAAGCTCAGTTCGCTGTGATGGCGTGTTACCTGTTCACGGCTGTGTTTGGCACCAACTTCTGGGAAACACCGGTGAGAAAGCAATCACAAGACGTAACTGAATTGAATTTAACGTCATATAGTACATCACTACCAGGCGTGATGTTGTTTTACCGTGTATGTGACTTTGTTTGTCGTGAACTGGCCCCTCCTGGCCAAAAATATGTTTGGATTTTCTTAATTTTTCTGAGTTCCTGGGTTGTCATCCTGTTTGGATTTGTCTTTCTTTCTGAGTTTCCAAGTTGCACCCCCCCTTCCCCGGTTGTTTGACTTCGTCAGTTTTCTGGATTTCTGAGTTTCCGGATTGCCCCCCCACCCCACCCCCCACCCCCGCCGCCGTCACACAGACTCACAAGACGCGAGAATGTCCCAAACACGAACGGCTGGGACGCGGCTGATAATCTACTCGGAAGTCTGGTTTTATTCCCGCATCCTTTGATCGTCTTTCAGATACCGATTCTCGGGATGATGAAGATGATCCCGTTATTGTTCAGCATAGGCAGCGCGATTTTCGCTGCCCAGATGAATTTTAAAGTCATCCTGATGGAAGGTGGAAGTGGCAAGAACGGCTCAACCATTGCTGTGAGTATCGTTTGAGAGAAACATAAAGGAAAACCAAGCAGTTGCACTCGGTTTTCATTCAAACAGCTGTTTCGTCCAACAAATCATTTCTTGGGTTGATTTCATCTTTTGTGGCTTCCGTAACCAGGCGACTTGCGGCACATGGTTTGAAGGCCTCCGGTGTCATGTCGTCTTTCAGGGTACAAGCGTGCTATCTCCAGTCATACCGTTCGCGATACCATTGGTGCTGGCACTGATGATATGGAAGAAGTCCACGAGTCAACTGTTCCAGAAGAACCCGTGCTTATACGTGCTAGCCTTTGGAATGGTCAACACAAAAATCACCAACAAGCTCATTGTAAGTTCGCACAGCCATTCAAATTGCGAGCAAACGCTCACGGTGAAGATTTTCAGGTGTCAGTTGGGCCTTGGTGTGTGCGCAGATGTGCCCCATGTGACTGCTGTGCGCATGGTGACACGAGAACGTTTGCGCGTTGTATTGGCAGGTGGCGCACATGACAAAAGCAGAGATGGAGATGTTAGACACAACGCTGATAGGCCCAGCGATGCTGTTTCTCAACCAATACTGCAACTTTATCATTGAAGAGTATTACGTCCTCTGGATGTGTTTGGTAAGTGTTGATTTCTGCGTTGAATTCAATTCGAACTTCGTCACCTTGTGGTGTTGGCCTCACAGAGCTGGGTCTTCAGGAGTGTGACATGTTCTGCGCAACCTTGCATGTTGTGGCCCAAATTCTTCGCGTGTTAAAAAGCAGAATGACAAATTCGACTGTTTCCTGGACTCTTTATCTGTTCGCAGATATTTTGTACGGCGGACATGCTGATCTTCTCAGCGTCGGTGTGCAGGCAGATTTGCGATCATTTCAACATTTACTGCTTCAAAATCACTCCGCCGAGCGCTGTTGACACAGAAGGCAGCAGCAAGTCTGAACAAAACAACGGGCACCAGTCGGACAACAGCGAGCTCCGACATCGACCCAACACCCGCTCCTCAAAACGAGGCGCCCGGAAATGAGTTGTGCGTCTTTTAGTGAAGCTGTAACCGTGATTGAACTCATGTGATTTTTTATTGGGACGAAACACACGGAGGTACAAACAGTGCGGAAGGTGTGGTATCCATGCTGCGTGTGTGTTCAACAAAGACATTGTGTCCCTGGATGTACATTGCTGGCAATTGCGTTGCCCTGCGATTTAGGCGTTTTGTGAATTGCGAGATTTAGATTGGGGTCTTGCTGTCGTCCAAGACGTGAGCAGATTCGGTGTTTCGTTCCTGCGTTCACCTCCTATGAAGTCGATGTAATTTGATTTTATGTTTTGATACAATGTGTCCATCCTCCAGATGTAAAGTGAAGTCTGGTCTGTGTTTTTGTGTTGGAAGCGTTTGTTCGTTGCTCGTGCGTCCACTGGGTCCTTTTCCTCATTTGTGTTGTGTCTGTCAGTTTGGTTGCCCTGAATCAGGCCCGTTCTTCAATCACACTGAGCACCCAGTGTGAAGTCGCATTCCAGCGTTTGTGCTGCTGATGTCACCGTGTGAAAGGAATGTGAAGCTGGTTGTAGCTGCACCTCTGTCTGTCTGTCGAATCTGCACAGGCGCGTCGAAATTGCCACGTTTGCAATGTGACAACGATTGTTCGTGAAGATGTTGCGGTCCCTGGACCTGCACATCTTACGATGAAGTGAGATAAAGACAGCAACATTCCTTTCTCCCGATGACTCAGCAGCGCATTCCTCCTCTTTCCAAGGTCCGAGTTCTCCGGATTTTTGTGCTGTTAATTCTGGTGCTGTTCTTTGCTTCTGTCGTGTCGGTGTCTTCTGGTGGTTGTGTGTGATTTGTTTCAAGATCTTCTCGTCCATCTGCTGTGCTGCTCGGGCTTCTGGAACAGTTGTATCTGTTTTGAAACTGCGTCGCTAGTTGCATGATGCTGAACAGGAAATACGGATTCGAGTTTGAGTTGCAAAAACACGCGAAGTGGCGAAATTTTTCCAGAAGAGTCCTCGAATCACTGGCCTCTTCCTCTTCTTCACAAGAGAAATAAGACATCCCAGCACAGTAAAACTTGTTTCAAAAGCTGCTGATCGACAGAAACTTATCGAGCTGCTTCCACAGAATTCTTGCCTGTATTTCATGTCTTCGTATTTCTGTGTGCTGACCTGTTCCCAAAGTGAAGATTGTGCTGTGAATTTGTTCAGCCGTCATCGAATTGACAAGAAAAACTCACCCAAGCATTCTTCCAGGATATTTGTCATATCACGTACAAAAATTTGATGCATGTTCCAAAAGCAGAAGCCCGATGAAACTATGGTCACGATCTCATTTCTGTAGCGAACTGGCCACTTCCGACTCCCTTTCGTCGCCTCAGTGTGCGTTTGTGTTCCTCGTTTGTGTCACTGCGTCGACAAGAGTATTCCGAGTTGTAAACATCGTTCTTCCCTCCACGGATTGTTCTGCCTCGGATCGGTTTGCTTCAGTTGCGTTACAAGCTGGACTTTTAATGTGTAGAACTGTATCTGATGACGTGATGACACCTTGCTGGGTAGAAGAGCTACGACAAGTGTAAAAAAAATGTGCAACGAGTACTTTTAATTTGGAGAACGGAATAAATACGGTAATCCGTCAGTCTGAAGCTTCTGTGTTTCACTGCCTCTTTTCTTCGGAAAAGTGTTCACACGACCCGACCCGACCCGAAGATGTCCGAGGTTGAGAGTCAACGAAATTGAAAACTCTCGTCTGAAACGTGCACTCCTTTCTGTATTTGTCTTGTTTTTGGTCAGGAAACCTTTTGGTTCAGTGAAATGTTGTGAGTTTCGTGGTGAAAATTTCGTCTTTCCCTGCAATGCAATCGTGATTTCGGTCGCACACATTTTCAAGTCTCAGCCACAAAAGGACAAAAGTTCTGCACCAATGACAAACGCATTCAGACAGCGCTGTTCCTGCTCCTCCCGCCGACACAACACAAGTCAGCTGTGACAGGATCTGCCATTCATTTGGAAGGTGTGTCTTCCCACATTGGAATTAAAGCGATCTGCGGACATCTGTGAGTACTTTTGCTGTTTTCTACTCCAGCTGTGGAAGGTTGGGACAAAGCTTGACGCAGAGAATGCCAGTCGGCACTGTGATGTCCTTTGGTCGTTTGGAAATCGCGCGACACGGGAGCTGGAGATTGGAAAGTGAAAATGGGACAAATTTCTCCTTGAATACACGACAGCAAATGTGTGTCACTGAGGTTCGGCCGCCAGGGCAGGGAAACGATGGGAGCAAACCGAGCAGGGGAACGAGCTCAACAAAACTGCACTCGTTTTCAATTTTGTTTTGTTTTGAAAGTGTATGCAGAAAGTGAAGGGGAAGTTTCAGGAAAACGCAGAGAAACTGTCATTCATTTGTGGAAGGAGACTTTCTCGATCCCCATGAAAAGTCGCGGTCAGACAGTCCACCCGTGACGAAGGCCTCGGCTCTTGCGACGCAAGTTCCGTGGTTTCAACTTGTCATTCACAACGGTCTGCAAAAATGGCAGGTGTGCTGCAATGACAACTTTCGTGGTGCAATTTTTGTTTTCATGAGGAGGACCTGTGGTGATCTTTGACGGACGTTGTTGCGTCCTTCCGAAGCTGGCAAATTTTTGTTGGTCAGGGAAAGTCGTCTGGTGTCAGGAGTCTTGTGACAATCAGTCCAGCGATTCTGAGATTGAGATCAGAAGGACAACTGTTTGAACCAAACACCTTTTCATGTCCATTTTTTTTTTGCGCTCACCTATTTTCTCAGGGACCAGGGTTGGGGGCAGGGCAGACCCTGTGAGTATCCCCTGGAACTGGGGGATCTGGATTCGGATTTTCTGCCACCGAACAAGTTTGCATGAATTTTGAGCACACCGCTGCACGGCCGTCAGTATTGCAGCAGAAAAGGGCATTTACTCCACTCAAGCACACCTTCCCTCCAAGAGGTGGTGACATCACGCGGCGGGTTCTGCAGCTGCAAAATACCTGTTGAAGCTGGAGGAAGAAGACACGAGTCACAGAAATCAGCATTTCGGATTCTGCTGTTGGTTTCTCCTTGGAAAATTGAGTCGAACTTGTCCCTCTGATTTTCCTGACAACTTATCAAAGTGGAACAGCACTCGAACAATCATTGGCGATTTGCTCTGTTGGTTCTCCCCACGAGTTCACAATGCACAATTGTTCGTGCAATGCCAGGCAGGTTCATGACACTATTTTGTGCGATCTTTTCACGACATTTATTGCCTTTTGATGGATCGTCGCGATTGTTTGTGGCCCTGTCAGTTGTGTGCTGGGGTGGACAAACTTATCAGCACGAAAACATCGTGACTGTCGTGTGCTGGTGCGCACTCGAGTGCCTTTGTCGCCAAGCATGCAAGGATCGCACTAAAATGTTCCGAGGTGCAGAACAACAAACAACGAACGACTTTATTGCCTCCCCAACCCCAAAAACAGCAAGCACATTTGAACAAACGATTTTAGGGTTTTCGAGTTCCTTGGCGGACAGTCGTTTGAATAATTGACCACAAAGTTTGGGGAGGGGGAAGGAACAATTTTGCAGCACCGCTTGCAACTTCTTCAGCTGGTTTCCTTCTTGGCCGCTCTCATCGTCAGTCGCTCATCTTTCCTGACACCTGCAATTTTGCACTGAGAAGAACTTTGACAACATCTCTCAGAATCAATGCGATCAGCCCGAGGTGCCTCTAACGTACTGCCTCACCAGCTGCTAAGATTGAGCGAAGTACGAGGTGTATGAGAATTTGAGAACTGTGACTGAGATATCGCAAGTGTTCAAAAGGTGATCCCTGCACTTGTCGCACTTCAAGCCCCCAAATTAATACCTTGCTGCGCTGGAGAGACCCTTGCCTGACACTCTATAATTTTCTGCCCCACTGAAGGGAACAGTTGTCTCACAATAAATAAAGGAATGTTTTTGCACGGATTCTTCATTGCGTACGAAGTTGAACTTCATCAAAGGATGCATGTGCTTATTATTTCGAACAAAAGAGAAATGAGCTCTGTTCTTTTCTGAAGAGATCGTTTGTGTTGCTCGGGGACGGATTAAATGTGACGCGGTTGCTTTTCACGCAAAAACAAACTCAACTCGCAAGTCAGTTTCAACTGTCATTCAATGGCGCAGGAAACAAAAAGAATCATTCATTCCAGATCGAGTTTCTTGATTGATGGTCGCGGTAGCGGCCATCTAGGTCCCGCTGTTGGCTTGTAAACCCTTAGGATTCATGTGTGCGTCTGTCCACACTTTGGAATGTAATGTTTTCTGCACTGCAACTTGGTTGGAATTAATTTGCCCTGAAAGACCCTGAGAAAATACCTTCTCAAGTTCTTGTACTTTGACTTCCAACTCATTTCGTTCCGTGTTAGCACGCTTCAGTTTTTCCTGCAACCAAAACAAAACTTAGTTTGGTTTTTCGTTTCTTTTGAAGACATCCTTATTCCAGACACGCTTGTGCCAAAGTTGGTTGACTTCGCACAAGGAAGCTGCCCAAATGTCACCTTCGCAAGAGAACACTGTTTCTCCATCTGTTCCACTTCTCTTTTGTGTTCGCTTCTCACATGCAGCATTGTCTGTGGAAAAGGTAAGATGCGTGTTCAAAGTGGACGGGAAGTCAAACAGGCCACAACAACTAAATTCTGAAAAGTTGCGAGCTGAGTTTACCTCTTTCAATGTGCTGACTTGCATGTTCAGGCTTTGAATTTCCTCCTCGAGGAGTGAATTCTGTTGAATTGTACGATTTTTCGCCTGTTTCAGGACCTGGTGTTCTGCAGCGTGCTTGTCAGCCTGATGCTTGTATTCCGCAAGTTCGTTGGCCAGTTTTGAACAAATCTGCAATCCCAGAAAACAAAAGTGGCAAAAATCAGCCAAATGTGCCCTGATGGAGTGCGAGTGGCCGTGGATCCAAAGCTGAATTGTCAAAATTGCGAATGTAACTTTCTTCAGACAACACAAGTGACCAACCAGTATTTTTGCGCCCTACTGCACAGACTTTGCAAAGGCGAAATGTCTGCACCCACGATTCAACAAGAAAGCAGAGCTCAGAAAGCCTACGGTTTTATGGTGTGTGGCCCAGCAGGGTGGACTGCTACCTGTTGCTTACCATTATCCCACCCGTGTAATTTGGGGGGGGGGGGGGTTGAGATGAGATGACAGCATCAAGTCAGACTCCAGAACCTGGTGCATCATTCTACCTGGGAGCACCCTTGGGAGTAGATGACAGCTTCAAGCCAGGCCCAGGTTGGTCATTACCTGTTGCTGTTGCTGTCATTCTACCATTTGAAGGGAGGGGTCAGATGACAGCGCCAAGCCAGGCTCCAGGTGGGATATGAGCTGCGCTATCATCCTATCTGGAGGATGGTCAGATCATAGCATCAACTCAGGCCCGAGGTGGGACATGACGTGATACTTTTTTGTCCTTGGTACCCAAGCGAGGGGGGGGGCCACAGCTGATAGCATCAAGTCAGGCCTCAGGTGGAACGGAACGTAACGTGATGCTATCATCCTACCCAGGGGGTGGGGTCGGATGATAGCATCAATTCAGGCCCAGGTGAGACAAGACCTTGTGTCCTTCCTGCCCACCCCCCCTGTGCACACAAACACAGGCACTCCAATAGGGATGATTGCACTGAGCAAGCGGAATACGAAAACCGCGGGCTTAAAAACGGGCAGACTCCGCTCAGGAGACAGCCTCAACCACCACGAGGGAAAAAAGGCTGGCAGAAATGAGAAACCTGTTTCACTTGACCAAGCTCCTCCAAAATTTTCTTCCTCTCTGCTCGCAGTTTGTCAGCTTCACAATTTGCTTGAGTCGCACCATCTTGAATCTCTGCTAACTGATCATCTAATGAACTTCTTTCCTGCAATTGAGCGCTGTTGTAGTTTTGTTTCATATTGTCAACGAGGCCCGCGAAATTGTTGTCCAAAACTCACTCTGTTCAGCAGATCCAGGTCACACATGAGTCTGTTCACTTTTTGATGCAGCTCCATTTTCTCCTGTTGGATACGCCCTTTCTCCGCGGACCAATCAGCCGACGAAGCTTTTGCGTCCAGTAGAGAAAATCTCAAATTGTCTGCTTCCGTTTCAAGCCTGTTTCGTTCCTGAAACAAACAGACTTGAACACAGTCCAGCCATGCAGAGAATAAAGTAGAATCTCGCGTTGAACCATTTTGCGCAGCGAAAATTTTATCTCTTGCCTGGGTCACACATTCGAAGTTTTGTTTGAGGACATCTATTTCGTCGGTCAGGGTTTCACTCTTTGTAGTGAGTAGGGACACTTGAGTAAGCAAGTTTTCGTTTTCTGTTTTCAAACTGTTGTTTTGCTGAAAATTAACAGGCTCGTGTTTAGCCAATTCTGAGTCTTGCGTTGAACAGCAACTGAAATTTGTTTTAATTCTCTTCCAGGGTATTTTTGAAACTTGCAGTTCGATGGTCTCAACAAACAAGACAACACACCCGGAGTTTTCAAGCGAGAAATGTCCAAACACCTACTGCACGAAAACTCTCCAAGTCTTCCTTGTCTTTGCTCCTGTGCTCTTCCAGCCATTCACTTCGGCTTCTCGCCACCCGCACCGATTCTTTCAGAGTAATCCGGTCCTTGTCGATTGATGCCTTTTCCTGGGAGCGAAAATGCATTGGATGGCATGCAGTTGCAAGGACTGAAAATTCTGGTTTCCGTTTGTTTGCCTCTTCCAAGAGACGGCTGGGGCGGGGGGGGGGGAGCTAGTGTACCTGAAGGAGCCTCGAGTTTTCTGCCTCCAGCTGCGCCACTGTGTCGGCGAGAGCCTCGGCAGCGCTCTGCCTCTTCTTCCCGTCCACCTTCAGAGACGTGGTCAGCGCCCTCATTGTCCGAACCTCCACACTCAAGTCTTCGACCCTGATCATTGCAGTGGGATGGAAATGGCAATCAACACTCAGTATCGGTTCTGAGTCATTTCAGGCAAGACCGCCAACAGACGACATTGCATGTAAGGTTCTTCGAACACAAGGGACATCAGACTGCAACAAGGAAACTGTAGACGCTCGTGACACAACACTCGGCGTGTTCCACGACTGAACTTTGTTTTGCTGTTTCCAAACATTTTTGAAAAAATGGGTTCAGACCCCCACCTGTCACAAGTGAAAAACACAGGGATTGGGGGGGGGGGGCAGATCCAGTTTGCAATCGAAGAACAGGAACAATTTCTGAGCACCCTTAAAAAGGAGGTCTGGATCCAAAAGTTCTCAACCAGAAAAAATCTCTTTCGATTTTTATCCAGAAGATAGGAAGTTTCAATTGTTCTCTCCCAAAGCAGGCAGGGTCCTCGGGACGGTTGAGCACCTCAGTCCACACAATCCAAAATGTTGTCACTGGAGATCAAACCACAAAAAGACCGCGCTGCATCTTTGGTGGGACCGTCACCGCAATTCGGTGTTATTTGGCTCACAGAAATTCTTCTTCTCGCCTTTTCTAGAAGCAGACTGCGACAAGTGTGTTGTTCTTCACGATTGCTTCAGAGACGGATCAGAGACATGTAAGGATCCGGTCCTCTGGCCTCCCACCCTGCCACTCCTCCTCCCGACTATGCGCCCTGACGTTTGCCGTGAACGTTTTTCAAACTTGGGATCGGAGTAAAAATCTTTGGACTGCATGCCCCTGGTTCATTAAGATGACTTGCACGTTCACAAAAGGAGAATTTCCGCACAGTTTTGGTTTGTTCTCTGTTGTCGATATGACTCGTTCGGTGCTATTTGTGGAAAAAACTTCCTCGTATGACCTCACATCACGCCACTTGTTTGCACACGCGAGAAAACAACCATGTGTATACTGATACCGTTGCCGTCAGCACTCACCTGTTCCGCAAGTCTGCTCTTTCTGTGCACTGCTCGCTGTCTTTCATGTTTTCCAGGAGACACATTCTGTTGCGGCAATTCTGCATGGAAAGAATCGAGACAAACAATCAAAGTGGGGTATGGCCGAAACGCGCAAACCCGAACTCGATCGAAGAATTTTGAGCACACGCTCTAAATTAAATTCCGTCACAAAACAAAAACATCAACAAGTCACACACGGAGTCCGTTCAAGTTGCTTTCAACTTGGAAAAGTAACGTTGTGCATCACATGAAAGCATGCGCCATTCTGTCAGTCATTGATCAGAAGTTGAGCGAACTGCATGCATGCAGGCGCAACAACCCGCGTTGTCGCTCAGCAGGCCTGCAGGGAAAACGGAAGTGGAAGCCGCCAAGGGGAGGGGCTGCAGCCGTGTTTTGTGGTCGCTTGTGAGCTTGTGACACCCACAAGGAAAGGCAACTTCAACGTGAACAATGAAAATTTTGTGCCCGTGGTGCAAAATTGTGTGGATCAATTGTTTTTCTTCTTGAGTCAGGGGGCGTCCCCTTGGGCTCCTTGGATCCGCCCCTGGATTGTCCCTTAGTATCACACTGATGGCCTTACAGGGTACTGTAGAGAAGATATACAGACTGTATATCTTTCTGACTGCGCTATTCAGAAAGTGCAGTCATGCGTATCATTAATGGGCATTCTGAGCTTCTGATTGGCTCCTGCTATTGTTATGCAAATTTTTCTACTTGAAAAGCGGCGCAGAGTG
>JAAUXT010040119.1_pt1 | contig 14620 bp, 19 predicted proteins | sample 7278171 | NCBI WGS metagenome assembly JAAUXT01 (sample SAMN14350112, study PRJNA611818) | marine sediment metagenome | isolation source: surface marine sediment (1.8m) | place: French Polynesia: Moorea | collected 2018-08 | reverse complement strand
GCTGTACGAAAGACGAGTACTCACTATTTGGGTCGAGATGCGCAGCAATCGAGACCCAAATAGTGAGTACAAGTCTTTTGGACAGAGTTCAATAATCCTCATATGGTACGGATGCAGTTTCTGTCGAGATACGGCACAAAATCGAGACAGATAATGTGCATCCGTGCTATATTCTGCCAGCAAGTGCGAGAAAAATGTAAGGGAAAGCACGAGGGAAGACAACAGAAGCGTGTGTGTTAAACACCTGCCATTCACAAAATTTGGCCCGAATGCACTTGAATACATGTCAGAAACAACGGTCAAATGAACCCGGAATGTCACCTTATATTTCTCGCTCTGAGCGCTCCCTCCTCCTCCTCCGGCTGACGCTGTTTGACCCTTGATTTGGACGTCGCTTCTCAGCGGTTTCGGTGCGTTCGGGTCGTTCAGAGCCGCCAGACGCTTCTTGAAGTTTTCGGGGGGAGAGTATTTGGCAGGTTGTGTGTCCGGCTTGCTCTTCCCAGTCAAGATGTCGAAGCACTTCTTGCACACTTCGTGTTTCTCATTCTTCAGCCTCGGCACAGGCACTTTCTTGGAAGCCAGACAATCCTTGCAGAATGAGTAGCCGCAGTTCTTGCAGCCTTTCTCCTTCTTGAATAGGGAGAAGCGGCTCGCACAACTGTTGCACATTCCAGACATGGCAAAATACGGGCGTCTCTAGTCAACTACTGAACAGATAAATTTGAGAAAACCTAATACATAGCACAGGGAAGAACAAACAGCCCGTGACAGCACGTAGGTTCACAAAATTTCGACGAAAAACACAGAACTGTAGTCTGTTTAAGCGCGCCGGAAGTTGGTCGTACCCGTTCACAGAAAGAGAAACCAAAACATCAAACATGGCCGTTCCAGCGAAAAGCACACCGAAAGATGCGCAGGTTATGCAGACAATACTCAAGGATATGGGAGTCACAGAGTATGAGCCAAGGGTCATCAACCAAATGCTCGAGTTCACGTACAGTAAGTTTGGCGCAAACGCATACTTTCGCATAAACATTGTATTATCGCCCAATTTGTTTTGTGGCAATCTCCGAAAAGGAAAGAAATGGTCTCATCCAGATGAAGTTTTGTTTCCTGGGCGATGCAACCAATTTCTTGTGAAGCTTTGGACCATGAAACTTAATTTGTTGGTGTTCTGGATGCTTCATTCTGCTGGTGTTTTTCATAGCAACAAAGAATACGTGGTCCTGTTTGCCAACAAACGAACCCAGGTTTCTTTGTTTGGTCGTTCGTATCTTTGTGTTCGGATGAAATGAAACCTGCAGCTTCTCCTGTGTTTGTAGCGGGAGGGAGAAGCCACACACACACACACACACACACACACACTGTCAAGATTGCGAGTGAACACAAGCGCATCGAGGACTGTGGCCGTCACCATGTGGAGACCGTGACCAGAAAGGGGCTGGGGACGACTTCTTTCTGATGCAAACTTCGAACACACTGAAAAATTGTTGAAGTCACTGCTGCGCTTATGCCGAGTGTCCCGTATTCGCAGGGTACGTGACGGACGTGCTGGACGACGCGAAATGCTACTCGACGCACGCCAACAAGAAGAACGTGGACGTGGACGACGTGAAGTTGGCGCTGCAGTGTAAACTGGACCACGCCTACACGACGCCGCCGCCCAGAGACGTGAGTCGGTGGCGCCGGCAAACTGACCAACAAAACTTTTTCAAATCCACAAGCTGTGAAAAATAAAATTGTCCTGTAACTGACAATTCGTGTTCAGTGGCGTCGTTTGGGTCACTGACTGTCACACAACACACGCATTTGAAGTGGACAGCATTTGTTTGTAATGAACGCAGCACACACGACCCGTGTTCGGGTGTGTGTTGTGATGGTAACTGCGATCGCGTTGCAGCTGCTGATGGACATCAGTCGCCACAAGAACAACTCTGCGCTGCCCGTGATCCGCCCGTACACGGGACCGAAGCTGCCGCCCGACCGCTACTGCCTCTCCAACACCAACTACAAACTCAGGTCCCTCAAGAAGGTGCGCCTCAATCTGCCTCCAGGTGGCACCTCTGTGTGCAAGACGGCATAAGAGTCCTTCCATATCAACTTCTCTGTTGACCGCTGCGCGTTCTTCAAACTGGGAATAAATGTGGTTTGCCATGTGGGTTTCAGCCTTGATGCAGAAGAGTCCTTCCACCATGTCAACTTCACTGCCAACTGATGTCCGTTTTGTAAGCTGGGAACAAACGTGGAAGGCAACGCAGGTTTCACCCAAGTCACCGACGCACGCCCGAATCCTTGGTTTGTTTTTCAGCCGAAGCCCACTCTGCTGCCAGCCAACGCTCCCGTCGGGTCTTCACTCGTGACACAGAGGTTCACAGGTCAGTGTCAACTTCGCCTTACACTGCGGCGCAAAATTGAGCAACCGTACCGCTGTTTCACTGAAATCAATTTTTCACAAGAACGTCATCTGACAATTCTGACAGTTTGTTGAGTTGTGAAACTCACCGTTCAGCTTCTGCGTGCGAAAGCGAACGCAAGAATGCCAGTGCGTTGAACAGCCCGCGTCCGTCAATGTGCTTGTTGTCTACAGCTTGCGCCGAACCCACCATTTGGTTTGGTGAATTCAGACCCTCCAGTTGGTGTGGTTGACCTGGCCCCACCAGTTGGTTGTGATGGACCCAGTGCCCATCGGTTGGTGTAGCAGGTCTGGAACTTGTATCTGTGATTGATCGTGATTGGCTTACAGCCCACTTCGCGGACGCGACTTGTACAAAGTGGGCGATAACGTGTGAACTTGACTGTTCTCCGCTTCGCAGGCACAGCGCTGCTGCGGCCGGGCGTGGGCGGCGCCGGCGCCCTGACGGTCGTGACGCGCGGCGTCTCACAGCCGACCTTCACGCTGCGGTCGGTGCCGGCGACGAGCGGAGGGCCGCAGGTCATCAGGGTCGCCTCAGGTGAGAAGGGTCGGTGGCTTGGGGTGGGGCATCAGGGTTGTCTCAGGTGAGAGGAGGGCAGAAGGCGTGGGTGTGGGGCAGGTCATAAGGTAAGAGGGGGCCAGAGGGGTGGGGTGAGGTGGGGGTGGGGCATTTTGGGTGAGAGGGGGAAGAGGGGCCGGGTGAAGTGGGGGTGGGGCATTGGGGGTGAGAGGGGGCAGAGGGGTGGGGTGGGGCAGGGCAGGGCATCAGGGTTGCCTCAGGTGAGACGGTATGGAGGGCCAGGGTGAGGCCCAGTGAGGTGGAGTGGGGCATCAGGCTCGCGTCAGTGCGAGGAGAGAAGGGGCAAGAGCTGGTTCAGGTCACAATTTTGGATTGAGACCACCATGGAAACGGAAAACACAGCCTCTGCGCATGCCTGAAACCACGGCTAACCTCAGCGCCCTCTGGTGTTTCAGCGTCGGGCAGCAGCACGCCATCTTCCGGCATCAACTCCTCCGACTCCGTGTCTCTGAAGCGCAAACGCGACGACGACGACGATTATGACATCTAGCGGTGGTGTCGCAGTGGTTCAAACTCTACGCAACGTCGCCAGCGCAAAGGATTTGTGTTGTGGATACAAACGTTCCCCAGTTTCTCGTCACGCAGACGTTGGACGCTTCACGGAAACTTTGAGGAACGTGTGGAAGAATCGCGCCAGCGACTCGGCCCAGGGGCGGATCCAAGGCGTTGTCAAGGGGACGTGCAACCCCATGGAAGGGGTCTCCATGGCAACTTGGGAAAATATTTTTGCGCCTGACAGGGCAACTATTTATTTTTGCTGGGGTGGGGGTGGGGATCCGCCCAGCTGGAGAAATTCTGGAACAGTTGCAGCTGATGGTTTGTTGACGTTCGCAATACTGGTTCATCGGAGCGAACGAGCAGAACTCGTGTTTATTTCCAAAACACGTTGTGATCAAGAGAACGGGATTGAACTTGTGCGCGAACTTAGCAACGAAGCTGAGTTTTGATGGACAGACTCGCATTTCGCAAAATTGCGGACGGCAGGGAGCGAACAGTCAAAAGTTCTGAAGACAAACTGTCCTGGGTACAACCCAAATGTGGGTGACACAGTGCAAAAATATCTTGCACAGGCTCATCATTCATGTTGACTTTGTGCGAAGAGGGGCGTTTTGCTCCCTCAGCTTAGCAGTGTCAAACTGTTGTGTGAAAGACAAAAGAAAGCTTTTGGGCAAGTCACACTCTGCTTGTCTCGGTTCTTTTTTTCACAGTCAGCAGTTTCAAGCGGAACCGGAAGTTTGAGATCCAGAGGAAAACACCAGTGCGTGCTCGAGGAACCGTGTCTGAATTGACCAGCAATTCCGACAGGATTCGAACCGCTCCAGCTTCCAGCGTTTTGAACTGGCGATTCGTGTGCGTCTTTCCAAGGGTCACGTGTCTCGTCCGCTGGAGTAGGGCGTTGTCGTCAGCTGGAGCCTCAAGGCCTCTTTGCAACGGGCCCTGGAGATGGAGCCCCAGCTCCTTCACAACGGGCCCCAGAGATGGGAGTCCCAGCTCCTTGGCAACGGGCCCCACAGATGGAGGGCGAGTTGCTTGGCAACGCAGCTCCTAGACAACGGGCCCTAGAGATGAAGCCCCAGCTCCTTGGTGACGGGGACCCTGCTGTCGTAGATGGACGGTGCCTTGAGGATGAGCCCCATGGTGCCGAACACGCACACGATGCAGTAGGCCCAGAGGAAGAGACGGTCGATCACCAGCGCCACGTACTTCCAGTCCTCGCACGTCTGAAGAGCGAAGCACGTGGAGAACACTGTTAGAACCTCAAAAGGTTCATTAATCGCGTTTTGAGTAGAAATGTGGTTGTGTCAGGTTTGTTCCGATGTGTGTGTGTGTGTTTGTGTGTGTGTGTGTGTGTGTGTGTGTGTGTGTGGTTGGTTGACGGACCCTGTTGAACTCGTCCTGGTCCTTGAGGTGGTTGGCGATGAAGATGGCCGAGTCGATGCACTGCTGCTGGTCCGAGTCGAACGGCTGTTTGACGACACTGCGGCCCCACGGACCTGACGTCACCGTCACCTGGGCACCCAAACACACAGAGCTCTGAAACTGCCTCACACTGAGCTGGAACTCAGGTTGTGAGAAGATCGCAAAGGTCATGGCACGTCAAGCAGGCTGTTGTGTAGTGTGGATAACGCGTCAGGCACGCTATGGATCTTCGCAGACCTCTGGCGACACGACCCAGGGGACCGGAAGTAGGGACCGGAAGTCCCTGCGCACTGACCTCGTCCAGCTCCCGGGACAGGTTGATGAGTTCCGTCTGCGTCTTGGTCCTCTTGGAGCCAAACTGGTAGCGCAGGTAGTCGATGTCGCGACGCGTCGGTAGACGGCGCTGCAGCGGTTTGAAGCAGTCGGTGAAGCAGCGTGTGCACGACCACGCGATCTTGATGTTGCGCAGGTGCACGTCATGGCTGTTCTCAATCTTAGGTCTGCGCATGCGTAGGATACGCGGAAGGAAGTAGAGGAACACCTTGCGCACCCAGTCGGGCATCACGTGGGTCGCTGTGGACCGGAAGTGGATGTTGAGTGTGATGGAGGTGGCGATGATGGAGATTGTGACGAGCAGCATGGTGAAGATGAGGTACTTGGCCATGAGGGGAACCATGAGAGAGGAAGGCGGGATCGTCTCTGACAACATCAGGAAGTACACGATGAGGGACAGGAGGATGTTGATGCACAGGTTGATCTTCTCCTTGCTGGCGGACGGCAGATAGAAGACGAGGATAGTGAGGAAGGCGTGCGACACCAGAGGGATGATGAGGTTGATGAGGTAGAAGAGGAACTTCCTCCTCAGCACCAGTTTGAAGTGCCACTCGGCGTAAGGCTTGTCCGACCCGGCCAGGAAGAAGGTGGACTTGAAGGCGGGGGCCGACATCAGGTCCCACTCCATGGACAGGTAGTACTGCTTGAGGTCGAAGCCGACGGTGATGAGCTGCCCTCCGTCCCGGTCCTCGGGACGGTCCACGTGCACGAAGTCCACCTGCCGGGAGAACGAAATGGGGAGACATCCCAAAATTTTGACACAAGGTGCCTCGTCATTTCAACTCACACATGATATCAGTTGGCACAAGCCACTTAGAGCCTTGATGAGTGTCTGACCATTGTATTCGTACCTTCAGATCAGTTGACACAGTGTCTGGCATTTCAAGTGAGAATTGAAATGGGGAGGCACGAGGCTGATAAACCTGCCCACCCTTCGGCAGAGGCTTGGCAACCATCACCTCATGCCTCCTGATTTTGGGTGTCTGGCCTTTCGTTACACCGGCAGAACGCCAGTGATGGGAGTCCCCCCCCCCCCGGTGAGAGCAGCCTGACCCAGACCCCGGAACCACGTGACCGGACGTCACGTGTCTGCTCTTCCCAATGACTTTGTCAACACAACAGTGTGAACTGCTTCCAGGCTCAAAAACCGCACACATTCAGGCCTTTCCCCGTCGACGCCAAATTTACTGACGCCGACGTCAAAATTTTGACGTCAGCGTCAAATTTCACATGGGACCCAATGGAAGGTCATAAAAATGGCGCATTCCTGGGTGCGCTTGGTGTGGATTGGGGGTGACATAGACTCTGCTGCAACCGCACTGCGTCTCTCACCTCCTCGATGTTGTACGTCCAGCTGCCGAACGTCAGCGTGCACTCCTGCTCGTCAAACGGGAAGAACTTGACGTTGATGTCGCACGACGACTTGAAGGTGGTGGGAGGGCGCCACTTGATGGTGCCGTCGTAGTGCACCTCGGCGCGCGTCTTCATCTGCATCTGGTACGTCCCGTCCGCGCTGCGACGACAAACCGGATGTGACGTCACAAGGGCAGGCGACAGACGCGACGATACCACAAGTACATGACGCACTTAAGAGTTACTGTACAGTATGTTTCTACTGACGTCTTGGTGACGTGACGCAACTTGACGTGACGTACGTGTTGTGGAGAACGACGTCGGGGTGCCAGATCTCCTCGATCGGGAGGTACATGACCTTGTTGTCGCCGAACGCAGTCTTGTTCCACGTCAACTCCCGGTCCATCCACTCCTACACACAACCCACAAGTGCAAAAATTTGAGGGTGACAGTGTTTCCACATTGGGTGACTCGCGGTAGATCTTTGGCCTATGTCAAAAATTCCACCATTGGGTTCAATCTTAAATCTTGACGCCGACGTCAAAAAACGACCTTGCGTCACCAATGTGAAATCCGCTTTTGGCTCTGCTTGGGATTCCGGGTTAGATTTTGAGTCAGGCCCTGGAGCCCGATCCTGGATCCGGTGACAACGAGACAACGAGAGACGCAATGAACGTTGCAGTGGTGTGTGTCTCATGTGTGTGTGTGCGAGTGTGTGTGTGTGGTGTGGTGTGTGTGAGGAAGGGTTGCTACAATGAGGTCCACACAGGTACTGCAGACGTTTGTGTGTGTGTGTGTGTGTGTGTGTGTGTGTGTGAGAGAGAGAGAGAGAGAGAAAGAGAGAGAGTGTGTGTGTGTGAGAGAGAGAGAGAGAGAGTGTGTGTGTACGTGTGTGTGCGTGCGTGCGTGAGTACTCACCAGGACGACCCAGGCATTGGTTGTCAGGAACAGGTTCCTCTCATCCTGCGGATAGAAAACAACACAGCGCTCAAGTTTCAGCAGGAACGAAGCCCCATTCCCTGGCTGCAAGAGAAGCACAAGGACCCAATCTGGCACGCACGCTGCGCGATGCGGGGAAAAATGGGAAAGAGAGGGTCCTTGGGCCGCGTCAGGGAAACGAACATTTTGCGGTTGAGGCTGCGCGCGCGAAGGCGCCATGCGCACGCGAAGGCTCTGTGTACGCGAAGGCGCCATGCGCACGCGAAGGCTCTTTGCGCGTGCGAAGGCTACGCAGTGCACGAGGCCTGCGCGGGTAAAGTGTGAAACGTTCAAGCCAACGAGGGACGTGAAACTGTTTTGCGTGGTTTCCAACAAATTGGCAGGGTCAGTGAGAACTTGGTGCAGTCAACAGGAATCCGTGGTTCTGGCAACTTTTCAGCTTCTCCGCCAGAAAGGACGAGCATGCTCTGCCCCTGTGGCTGGGTATGCTCTGAACCTGCAGCCTGCTCCTGTAAGCGGGTTTTTACACTGAACCCACACCCTTCTCTTGAGGATGGGTGCACTCTGAACCCGTACCCTGCTCCTCATGAGGCTGGGTACACACTGAACCCATACCCTGCTGCTCTGCCTGGGTATGCACTGAACCCATACCCTGCTCCTCATGAGGCTGGGTATGCACTGAACCCATACCCTGCTCCTCGTGAGGCTGGGTATGCACTGAACCCATACCCTGCTCCTCATGAGGCTGGGTATGTACTGAACCCATACCCTGCTCCTCGTGAGGCTGGGTATGCACTGAACCCATACCCTGCTCCTCATGAGGCTGGGTATGCACTGAACCTGCACCCTGCTCCTCGTGAGGCTGGGTACACACTGAACCCGTACCCTGCTCCTGCAACTGGGTATACACTGAACCTGTACCCTGCTGCTCTGCCTGGGTACGTACCTGAACAGGCGGAGCATCTGCGCTGCTTATCACAACGCCGACAGATGTACACACATCGCATCGACGGACTCATCTGTAGCAGATACGCGTCCGCGCGGTGTGGCGTTACAAGGGAGGGCAGGGTGTGGAGTCTGCAGGGGAGGGCAGGGTGTGGAGGTCTGCAGGGGAGAGCAGGGTGTGGAGGTCTGCAAGGGAGGGCAGGGTGTGGAGGTCTGCAGGGGTGGGCAGGGTGTGGAGGTCTGCAGGGGAGGGCAGGGTGTGGAGGTCAGCAGGGGTGGACAGGGTGTGGAGGTCAGCAGGGGTGGGCAGGGTGTGGAGGTCTGCAGGGGCGGGCAGGGTGTGGAGGTCTGCAGGGGCGGACTTGCGTTGTGTGGTGACTTTGTGTTCATGCAGAGAGCAGCAAAAATTCGGAAGTGGGTGAAGGCAAATCTGCAGCTGCAAACACAGGTTTTCCACAAAGAATCTCTCCGGTGCACGTTCGCTGAAGTGTAAGACCCAGTGTTTGGACGCTGCAGTTGAAATTAGTGTGGGGTCAGACGTTACTCCGGGCCCAACCCCCAAGAAAACAGTGACAGGTCACTTTGCCTGTCTCTCTCTTTCTCTTTCTCTCGCTTTCTCTTTTGCTCTCTCTCTCCCTCTCTCTCTCTCTCTGTCTCTCTCTCTCTCTCTCTCTCTCTCTCTCTCCTCCACTCACCCCTCTCTCTTTCTTTCTCTTTCTTTCTTTCTTTCTTTCTTTCTCTTTCACTCTTTCTCTTTCTCTTTCTTCTATGTTTCTTTCTCTGTATTTTTCTCTGTTTCTCTTTTTCTTTGTCTGTCTTTCTTTGTCTGTCTCTCTTTCTGTCTCTCTCTGTCTCTCTCTGTCTCTCTCTGTCTCTCTCTGTCTCTGGCTCCCTCTCTCTCTCTCTCTCTCTCTCTCTCTCTCTCTCTCTCTCTGGTACCAGGCAAGCACAGTACAAGACGCAACGAGACCACGTTTGAGAACTCCCCTCGCGCAACAGGTTGAGACGCCGCTGGAACTGCGTCCGTCTGAAGTGTCATCAACTCTGCAGATAAACCACGACAATCCGTCAGGCCAGGGGCGCAGGATCCTCAAAATCGGACACGGTCCTCTGACTGGACGAGGCCAACCTGACGCCTCCTGGATCCACGCCGGGAACAGCTGCTTGATGACCAGAACCTCAAGTTCCGAGAGCGTGAGCAAATTGATGATGGGTTGACGGGTTTTGTTGGTTTTGATGCAAAATTGGATCGTGGGACGCTTGTTGATGACCACGTGTTCACTGCAAAGTTCGTCATAAACACGTCACGTGACATGGATGGACTCGGGGATCGGTGAAAAGTACGGACACCACTTTTGGCGTGGACATTGTTCAGCAACCTCTCGTACAAAGCTCTGACGGACCGTCTTCCACATGGTCCGCGAAATTTGTTGTGGACGTAAATTGTTTCAATTGTTCCACACACACACACACACACACAGACACACTGACTCAATGACCCACACACCCACCCGCCTTGACCACGCACACACCCTTCCCAACACACCCGCCTTTGTCCCACCCATCCTGACCCACACACCCACCCATCCTGACCCACACACACCCTGACCCCCCCCCCACATACCCTGACCCACACCACCCCTATGACCCCCACACACCCTGACCCCTGACACATACACAGACTCTCACACACACTCTGTCCCCGCATACCCACCCACCCCTGCCTGACCCACCCCTTGACCCCACAACTTACCAGGTCCACGACCTGAGAGAGCCTGAGTCCGATCTTGACGATGACGGTGTCGTTCTCGTGCTGCACGGGCCTGATCGCCTTGTTGTAGTTGCGACGCGGGTTCTTCAGCAGCTCCACGTACAGTTTCTTTCCCGCCACGTTTCCCATGGCAACCGGAAGTGAGAACCACGTGCCCAGGAAACACGTGACCAGCGCGGCCACTACCAGGGGGACAGACGCCATCTCAAATTTTGTGGCAGCAGGACGCTCTCGGAACTCAGTCAACGTTTCACTCACAAGGGTACGAGTTGTGGGTCACAACTGCTCTTCTGTCCCAACATTCACATCCTGCAGGAAAAACGCTAAGAATCCCTGCTGCAGTCTGTTCGTTCCGCAGCCAAACGGCGCTCAAAGTTTTCGAAACGAGGGTCAGCTTGAAACGCTCACGAAAATGTTTCGCTCCAACGAAGATACCCAGAAAAAAGTTAGAAACTGCAGTTCTGTTGTTGGAACGCTGCTCCTCTGACTGCATGGATCTGATCGCAAGTCTCCGATCCCAACTTCGCGTCGCAAGATTCCAGAAAAAATGCACTCTCTCCTGCAAGTTTGTATTGTTTCTTCACTTTCCACGGTCTGAGTCTTGTCTGACGACAGGATTCTCCTTCTCTCCTCTTCGCAAATTTATGAAGTAACGTTTTGTTTGCTGATAGCTGTTGTCGGCCATCTTGCTGGAAGTTTGTATCCTCCCTGAATCACCTTCTCGATCTCTGTTCAGCGCTGTGAAAACTCTTCTGCTGCACTGTCGGGAGGACGACGTCGTCGCGTTGAGCGTTCGCGACGCTGTGGTGTGCGCATGCGCCGCCTCCTTCACGTCACGTGGACCGTAGAACGTAACCAATGAAGAAGCGACAGAATCTACCTTGTGAGCCTTTCAGGTCTTGTGTTTCGTTCGGAAGAACTGCATGACCCTGCGGTGACGATTGGTCCACAAGTTTTTCCTCTGTGCTGTTGGAGCAAAACTATGGGTTTGTACTTCCAAAGCACTTTCGTGCAAAGAAGCCTGTATTCTCTTCAGCTGGTCACACCACTTGGCTCATTTGCCCTCAGTACACACCAACAGCAGTAAAACCCAAGTCTCAGCTTTGACCTGCGTACCTGAGGAAAAGCTTGATCCTGTGTGTTGCAGTACTCAGTACGTTACAGCAGTACCCATCCCCCGCTGTGTTACAAATGCTCGTCTGTGTGCGCTGCGCCTCTGAGCGGTTTACCTCGCCGAGTCGCTCGCTCTTCCAGACGCCCTGTGTACACTACGGAACACGCCGGATTTTCCAGATTGTTGCGCAGACTCAGACGGGGAGCTGAATCCAGATTCTGAGAAGACAAAAGTCCGAGGCCGGTGCCACTGTAGTCCGGGTCCCTCTACAGTGAGGGTCTTGTGTCGCCCATGCAGAAAATGTCGACGGATTTGGTCTCAGTTGGTTGAGATCAGAATGATCAAAGTGGAGCCGACAGGAAAGGAAATCCGTGATATCCAGGTGAGTACTGCAGTCATTTCTCTGTTTGCACCCTGGGATGGAAGTATCCAACTAAAGTTGCACCACGGACAACAACATTTGCTTTGCAACCCTCAAGAAAGTTCTGCCTTGCAAAGAAAGGTCTCCTCATCAACTTTGTTTCTGCCGAAGCTTTGCCTCGGTGAGGCTGCGCGCCACGTCCAATGAGAGACGCGCCTCGCCCTGAGTTTGGCTCAGTTCGCGCATGCGCACTGCGCGCTGAGTTCGGAGATGGGAACGAGGCTCGGGTCTTGGAGAAGAGATACAGGTTCGCGTGGTCACAACTCGAGTGCGCGGGAGCGCGACTGCTAGATCCATAGTCTTGGATCATTTTGAGATGACCTCAGTCGGAGGAAGATTCGTGCTGACTGCACGTGGTAAACCAATTTCTCAATGCAAGCTTCAAGAAAGGACAAGACAAAGCCTGCCCTGTCCTGCAAGCCAGGTTCATTTCAAGGTTCTGCTCTTTCTGTGGTTCCCATGGACTCAGAAGAACCAATTTGACTTTCGTCTTCACAGGAATGGACTTCCCGGTGGCTCAAACACGACGTTTAATTTGCCCACATTTTGGAAGCGCTTCCACCTTTGCAAAACATCATTGAACAAAATCGATCAAGAACCAGGGGTTCTTAATCAGAATTTTTCAGTGCAAGGGGGTCTGAAGTTGAGGCGACGTCAAACTCCCAAATTTGTGGCTCACATGCAGAGCTGTCGCAAGCACCAGACTGGCAACTCGGGTCCGCCAAATGTTGTTCTCCGCCACTGACCAGGAGTACAAATCAAGTCGAGAGATCCGCGTCTCTTCACCGTCCCGTTCGCAGGCAAGTCTGGAAAAATTGTCAAGTTCCATCCAGACCCATTTTCTTCACATTCAGGAGTGTGACAGACCTGTTTTCACTTGCTCATCGTGCACATGCAGCTGGTGTGTTCAGGGTTCTCGTGTGATCGGGAGGATCGAACTGCGGAGGGTATTCCCGCCTCAGGTGAGTACTCACTTTGAGTACTCACTATGAGTACTCCTCTCCACTTGTCTCTGCTTGTTACATGTATCCCTGTAGCCTCGCATCCTCGCCGCACGGGAACAAACTCATAACTCGTGTTTGGATCCACAACTTTTCTCTGATCACCAGCAGTTTCGCAGCTCATCTTCTGATCCAAGTTCCAAACAACAGAGGAATATCAAATCTGTGGAGAGGGATTCAACAATCTGCGCTTTTCTTGACACAAACAGTTGAACAAGGTGAGTGGTGTGTGTTGAGGGTTCATCAGCGCTGAACTTCCGAAGCGAACAGCCTCAGTGTGCACGGTGGAGCTCCAGGTGAGACGTGGGGCACCGCGGCCGGTTCTGCCCGTCTCTTGGTTGTGTTTGATTTCCCTTTGCGCTGACCAAGCTGAGCTGATGGACGCACGCGTACAGCTGTGTCAGACACCGTATTCACCCGTGAAAAGACGCTCTTCTGTGCCCGGAAGTTGTGCATCAAAGGAACACAGGGAGCTCTGCACTGTATCAGCAGAACACGAGGGTGGATTCCGTTCTAACTTTCCTGATATTTGCATGCAGTGGCAAAGTCCAGCAATTTCACCCAAGTGCACTGACCTGCTGCATGATTCTGGAAAACAAGGCCCTGTTGGGGTGCAAACTTTCAGATGACTGCGATTCACACACGGGCGAATACGGTCACAGGATGTCTGGCTGAGGCACCGATGCTTTGTCTTCTTCATGTTGGATTCTGTTTGTTGGTGTTGCGTGGTGAGTTCCACATTTCTGAGAGGGCAGCTCTGCGGGGGTTGGGGCAGCGTTTGTGTAGCGCTGTAACACTATTAGCTGAGCTCGTGGCCCTGAGATCGCTACACGTTGCGCAGATGTTGAGCACCGTGATGGATCCGAGCAGGTGAGGTGGGGCACGGTGCTGGATCTGAGCAGGTGAGGTGGGGCAAGGTGCCGGATCTGGGCAGGTGAGGTGGGCACGGTGCTGGATCTGAGCAGGTGAGGTGGGGCAAGGTGCCGGATCTGGGCAGGTGAGGTGGGGCAGGGTGCTGGATCAGGGCAGGTGAGGTGGGGCACGGTGCTGGATCTGGGCAGGTGAGGTGGGGCATGGTACTGGATCAGGGCAGGTGAAGCAGGGGCACGGTGTTGGATCTGGGCAGGTGAGATGGGGCACGGTGCTGGATCCGAGCAGGTGAGGCGGGGCACGGTGCTGGATCTGAGCAGGTGAGGTGGGGCACGGTGCTGGATCTGAGCAGGTGAGGTGGAGCATGGTGCTGGATCTGAGGTGAGGTGGGGCATGGTGCAGGATCTGAACAGGTGAGTTGGCACACTGTGCCAGATCTGGGAAGATGAGGTGGGACACGGTGCTGGATCTGAGCAGGTGAGGTGGGGCACGGTGCCGGGTCCACGGTCAATCAGCACGAGGCAGGTCCTGGATTCGATGGAATGTTTGACGCTCTGTGCGTCTTCCAGGGCATAATTAAGATTTGGAAAGGAGCCCCACTGGCCCCCTGAGAACGTGACCCCCACCCTGGTGCTTGAACTGTGGGCCTGGACCCACCCCAGTCCCTGCTCTGTGTGCCTGGACCCACCCCAATCACTGCTCTGTGCGCCTGGACCCACTCCAATCTCTGCTCTGTGGGCCTGGACCCACCCCAGTCTTGGCTCTGTGGGCCTGGACCCACCCCAGTCCCTGCTCTGTGGGCCTGGACCCACCCCAGTCTTGGCTCTGTGGGCCTGGACCCACCCCAGTCTCTGCTCTGTGGGCCTGGACCCACCCCAATCTCTGCTCTGTGGGCCTGGACCCACCCCAGTCTTGGCTCTGTGGGCCTGGACCCACCCCAGTCTTGGCTCTGTGGGCCTG
>JAAUXT010080531.1_pt1 | contig 14621 bp, 13 predicted proteins | sample 7278171 | NCBI WGS metagenome assembly JAAUXT01 (sample SAMN14350112, study PRJNA611818) | marine sediment metagenome | isolation source: surface marine sediment (1.8m) | place: French Polynesia: Moorea | collected 2018-08 | reverse complement strand
TATGAAAGGAGGATGTTCCATAATGCACTCTCTTAGCTTTGGAATAAACGTTCAACCGTACGACGTCTTGTTTAATCCGAATCTTAATCCAAGCTCATCTTCGTGAGACAATTTTCAGCACAACTACAGCTCGATTAATTGTCGAGTTCAGCTGTTCATTGATGAGAAACGCAGCGGCCTGCAATCGGAATCTCAGAGGATGTTTTTCCTTCTCCTCGGTTGTAAACTGAAGGATCGTGATGGCTTATGGTTGTTGCTTTTTGTGCGAGCTGTGCGAGATCACATCTGCAGACGCAATACCCGAGGTGCCCCACCGATGAGGTTTTTGTTGCAGTAATTAGGAACACAGCAAAGTTAATGGATACACGAGGATCGGGTTAAACGGGCGCTAATCAGAATAGTGTGGGGTTATCTGGTCTGGACTGTTGGTACCACGCAGACCGTGCAGTTGATTCGACCACACATCGTGCAGGCGCACTTTGTGCATGAATCTTGCAGGTAAATGGATGTCCACGCATAGTGTAACGACATACCTACGCTCGCGTACGCAGTTCCACGAACAAATTATTCTCCAACAATTTTTTGTCCAATATGTCAGCACCTGTCACCTTCCTTCATGCACTGTTGAAAATGAAAAGTCACTTGTCTTGACAAATGAAATGTTTGGGAGATGTACTGTGAAGCTGTCACAAACTTATCTGCTCTGACACCCAAGTATCCAAGTATTTTACTTTGCACGATATCTCTGGAAGATAGGGGCATGTCAAATTTTCCAGTTCATATCATCGATACTGGAAATACTGGCAGAGAAAACGACACACTGTGTATCGCGGTTGGCGGGGTGTCGGGGCCCCGTGGAGGGTGAATGTAAACAGGAGCGACGGGCGAGGTAAACGACGCCGCTGGAGCCCCGCTGGCGTTCTTGACACGTCTGGGGGCTCTCCTCCACACTCGGCCGGTGTTCGCTGCTAAGGGACGGCTTCATTTCATTGTCGTCAGGTTTTCCCAGAAAGTACAGTTTGGAAAAAAAGGCCGACTGCGCCTCGAAGAGCAAGCGCGACACATGTCATGCAGTTTGATCCAATGGAAGTTTCTTGGTCTCAGAGAGTTCTGAAGCTCTTGTACTGGAGCGAAAGAGGCCCTTGTTGACAAACTAGCTCGCAACTTCAAACGAGCAACCTTGTGTTGTTTGTCATGGCAATTAAAGTTTACCAAACAGGCTTGTTTTCTTGCATCGTCGTGTGTAGCGACGATGCAAAAAAAGAGACGATTGCGCGCACGAAAGTGAGGAAGCTATCTTGTTGAATGCATGAAAGCATACCTGTGCAGGGATTGCACGCACTTATGAATGTGCACACGTCTTCACGATTGCGTGGGGAAAGGGCGAGCGAGAAGACAGTTTTGTCGGCCGTGAAGCTGTGTTAGTTTGAGGGCGGATTTTCCAGCGCGGACCAGGGGCAGAGAGGATGCGCCGAGTCAATCGGTGAGGAAACAGCGGCGGTCACTTCCTCATCAGCGAGCTTCTCGCTCATCTGTCATGAGCCGAACTTTGTGCCTCTCGGCGTCAGTGCTTTATCGATATCTCCAGTTGACGGCACTGCAAGAAATGAGAGCCATGCCCGTTCGCCAGACCTGGACTTTGAAGTGTTTCCCCTCATCTAACATTTCCCGGACTTGTTCTCTGATCGTGCGTTTCTTCGCTATCGCCCAGTCGATAGGTTGTCAGATGCCTCACGAAAGTGTTCACGTATTTGTAGAATTACTCCCAACATCTCCAAGAGTTGTATTTTGATAAGATAGCTGAGGAATTCGTATCGGACACGGGCGCAGATAGACCGCTTCACGTGCTCTTGAGGAACTTGCTTCAGACAAGTTCCACGCACTGCAGAAAAGTTGTTACATCGATGATCTTGTTTCTTGTGCTCACAAACAGGTTGGCTCCCCAAAGATACAACTGGGTCTGTTCAAATTGTTCGTGTATTTTGGTGGATGTGCAATATTGACTTTGAAGGAAATATTTGCCTCAGGCGAGGGTAGTTTAGTTCAGGAGGTTGTGTTGTCAAATAGAGATGGATGGGCTTTTAGTGTAAGTGAAGAGTCAAATTGACTGAATTTTTCCACGAATTTTTGCAGTGGCGTGCGCGGTCTAATTTCACTGCAAGAAAGGGCACAGTAATTGGAAATTCTATCCAGAGCAACCAAGCATCAGTTTGCAGAATAAACCGACACTAGCTTTGCATTCGGTCCTTTCGCACTTTCTGCATAAAATTATGGCAGAAGCCCTGAACTTTTCTGTGACGGCTTTTTGCTGTACGGTAACGACTACGATCGGCAGGTGCTTTTCAACCTGAAAGCCATCATTGCATCATTAAGAAAACGAGCACCACGAACTATCTTGGCAATAATTTAATGGGAAAACAGAAAGGTGATCCACATCATGAACATTCTGCAGGTACACACCGTGAAATATGTTTGCATACTCAATCACATCAGCAGCGGGAGGCTAAGCGCCCACTCCACCCATTCTTTAGCTTCATCAAGGGCAGCCGAATAATTGTTTGTTGTTGCCCTTTGGTGAATTCGCTTTCATCTACGCTGGGGTTTTTTTCTGTCCAATCGTAGTTTGTTTTGAGAAGCTTTCATGTTGGTGGACATCGAATCCAAGGCTCTGAGCCTCAAGTGAAGAAAATGCAGTTCCGTACGGATGCCGAAGCAATTGTGACAATATTGACAAATAAAGCCCCACTCAGAATCAACTTTATTCTTGACAGACATGATTGTGCTTGGCAAAAGTTAAAGAAATTCACTGAAGGTGATCTGGGTTTTATCTTTGTCAAAGAAGAGCCACGTTCACTTCACCGTGAGTGAAACTGGCGTTTGCAATCGCTGTGTGAACCGGTGAATAAAGCAGTTGTGCGTGATTCAACCCGACAGAAGTTGACATCAACTTGATACCTATCAACGTTTATCTTTCAAGATAATCGGGAGGCAGGCTGCAAAAGGGAAGTCTTCTAAAAGCTCTGAGTGTTCTCAGCGGGGCCCTTCTATATTCTTGCCACATCCCATCGCTTTGGACAGAAACACGCACGCATAATTAAAATCGCTGCCTCCTTGGTGAACAATTTTCCTCATTGTGGTGCATTATCAAGGCTGAGCAAAATTACCTGTGAAATAGTCTTCTAATTACCAGCTACATGTCTGCTGCAAAATGTTTTCACACAGGTTGAAATTGCAGTGTCCAAATGACGATAATTGCGAGTTGCTTTTATGGTGGGTCATTACTGTGCCCCAGTGGGAGTGAAGTGGGCTCGATTTGTGGAAGAAATGTTTGGTCCTGGTTTTGGATGACCAGTTCCTTCCTGCACAAGTATCTTGTCACCACCCAACATATCGCTGTTGTCAGATGAGAAAAGAGCTTATCTGGCTTTTGTGGCGCCAAAAGCAGGAAAAATTCGCTTTGAGCAAAGGGAGTTGGACCTGGTACGTGTATTGTGGACTGTTCCCAGTGTGTGCGGAAAAAGAAATTCGCTCGTAGGTTCAGGACACCCTTGCTTTTCCGGCAATCCATGGCCAGAGCTGTGAACTGCGTTGGCAGCCAAGTACGTATTTCCAAACACCAGGTACAAAAACTTTCCTTTGGCGGGGACTGAAGTGAATTTGTCGCTTTGAGTCGATTAAACCCAGTTGAGCGAAACACGATACTGTAAGTGTAGCTTCTGTCGACTAATGAAACGGCTGCGCAACAAAAAGCGGTGTTCTCGTGAAAGTTTTCCTCAAGAGGAGGCAGTGCAACGTGCGATTGGTTTTCGTTAATTAACATTCATTCACTTCCCTGTGCTGAAACCTGAAACTCTACAAAGGAAGAAAGTTTGTGCAACAGCCAAGGTGGTGATTCCTTTTTCAATCACTGGTGTTTGTATTCAAGACACAAGCAGTAATTTTCGTCGTCTCTGAAAACAACTTGAGCAGCCCATTTTTTGTGAGATTGAAGTCACCTTGTGTGTCGGTGGTATATTGTCAATCTGTAAACCATCTGAGCCGTTTTCATTATGGTTTGCCCACAGGTATGCTACACGACACCGACAGTCGTATCCTACACCTTGCCACATCGCGAAGCAATTCTCACATCATTTGCTTCATAAATCTTTCCCGCTTTGCCCGGATGGAAAGAGTCCTTGTCAAACGGCGTTTATCTTGATGTTAAGACGCAACAGCAGTGGATGCATGACCGTTGTGAAAGAACATGCAAACAGTGAAATAATTTACCGTTATGGTCGACAGATTTAACGAAGGGTTGTCTTCCCACTTGCATTTCACGGGGCAATTGCACAAGCACCATCATTATATTTTCTACACAACCTCGACCTTATTTTACGACACTGTGTTCGAGCAATGAGGCACCTAGAAAGCAAACACACTTTTAGAAAATTCCGGAGTTTCATATTTTTGGACATAAATCGTGGAGATTGGTGTCGAGGAGGGAAACGGGGTCAGAAATCCCACTGCGAGGGTCAAGGGAAGGAATCTGAATTGGAGCCCCTCACTGCGCGTTGCTACTGCAGGGAAGCAGGTGGTGACGGTGAAATGTTTGCGCTCTTTTTTTCTTGTGTTGTTTTGCGAAAAGCTGTGTGAAACGGACAGTGCCTCGAAGAAGCTTCTGCGATTGTGATAAATGTATTTTCTTTGCAACAACTGCTCACTTCATGTGCATCCGAACAGTGTGTTCGAGCGCAGACTTTGCGTGAGACTCTCCAGTCTGACGGGAGAAGAGAGAGAGAGAGAGAGAGAGAGAGAGAGAGAGAAAGGGAGAGAGAGAGAGATGTGGTGTGTGTGTGTGTGTGTGTGGTTTCTTCCTTTCTTTGAGGGACTGTTTGGCTCATGCAACCTGCGGAATCGATGCTTGACTTTTTAGCAATGGGATTACCGACAAAACAGAAAAACAGAAGTCAAGTCATTTTCTGGCGAAAACTTCACGCTGAAACCGAGCTGCGAATTCCACAAAGAATTTGATCACACGGCACATTGAAATCAACAGGAGTGCATGGAAAACCGAGAAGAGAAAGAACGACTTGTGGCCTCCGAGCCATTTGTTAAAACAGATGATTTCACGAATTTTTGGCTTTTCAGCAGCGCTTCAGTCTGGAAACTTGAGTCAACTCCGCCTCGCACCTTTGTGAGACCCTTTTGGTCGGTATCGTGAAATTGTAGCGGTGTCATCAACGGGGGTGGAGGAATTTATGATTGATAGACAGCGGGAATAAACACACACCGCGGGTTATTCTGCAGAACGATAATAAGCAAGGGAATAGAATAACTGTTTGTGATCGGGCCAATATCACGCCAAGAAAAGGCGAAATGTTTGAGTCAAGACGGATACGAAATTTTTTATTGAGTTGCAGCAACGCGCAAGAGACCGGGACAACAAACTTGCGCAACAAAACAAAGTTGGGTTGTATTTCCGGCTGTAACTTTTGGAAAAGTTTAATGTGACACGAACAGGGGAAACCAAAGATCTCTGGGCTCACTGGTTTTCCAACCGGCTCTCAAACTCACAGAAATCGCAGATGCGATGAGACGGACAGGTTTGCAAACAACAAACGTATTTCAAACAACAAGCAAAGAATGTGCTTTGTTTTTCCAGGGCTCCGCTTCTCACTGTACATTCACGTCACTTTGCGTTCTTATTGGAGCTATAAGGAAGCCAAGTTGGTGTTTGATGTTACACACTTTCTGCATGTTTTGAACTCGAAATGTGGTTGTCAAAAATGGACTTCGTTGGTGCATCTCAAAAGCTTCAATCGTGTGATCCCTTTGGTGCGATCGAGTTTTAGTTTTTTACCTTGAAGCAAGAACACAAGGTCTGAGGGCGATCTTGTTTACAAGTGTGACGTGCGCGCAACGGGTCAGGCGCAACACGAAAGGAAAGAACATCGAGCGCAAGTCATTTCAAATTACAAAAAAGAAAATTAACACGCAGTCAAATTCGCTTTTCTTGCTTCAAAATTCTGGAGAAATTGAACGTATTTTGCACACGCACACATGCACACGCACACGCACACACACCAACGCGCTTCATGCAACTTTCCAAACTTTCCCTCTCGTCATCCCATGAGAATGTTGATGCGCGTTGCGGGAGTTTGCACGATGTCTCTGGTCTTCCGTCTTTACTTTTTCTGCGTGAACTTTTTTTAACAAGTCAAATGTGACCGTGTGAATGCAAGAATGTTGGTCAAATCAATCAAAATAATGATCACTGGAAGAAATTATTTTGAGAAGAAAAGTTCTTCAGCTTCAGATCCAGAAAATTGAAGTTTTGCCCTGGCCCTGGTCAAACAAAATCTCAAACAAAATCTGATCGTGTTTGCTTTGGCTTTTTACAGCTTACTGAAAGAAATCCAAGAAGCTATTGGAATGTTTCATTGCACACCGTCGAAGTCGGCAAACTGTGCTGAAATAGCTGCAGAGAGGGAGAGTGTTTAATGTGGTGCCTCCCTGTACGACTGCTTCCTGTTTCCACAAGAGCTTTCTACATATTTGCAGTGCACTTGAACCAGTAAGATGTCTCCTCCCAGGCGATTAGCGAGTTTGCGTTTTGCGTACTCAAAACTTTTCTCAACTTCTCTGGCTTTATTTGTCCGCAGTGGCAAGGCTCAAGAGAAATGTCGCTAAGCAAAGGCTGCGTTCTCAAGCGCGGCAAATTTTTCAGCTGGTGCTCTGTTTCCAATTTTGAATTGACCCGAAAACGATCTTCTCCCTTCAACATTGGGTGAGCCACTGTGCGCACAGCCGAAATCGTCATTCTGCAGTTCGACTGCAATCGTGCGAAAGACTTGAAAACACGTCCAGCAGACCATCTTCGCAACTGTGCGAGTACGTACACTCATCTGCCCATCTGTCCATTGGTGAAATATGCTTGCGCACTTCAAGCGAGCCAGAAAATCCTGCATTTTTCTTGTTGCGGACGGGACGGGAATCTGTCAGCAAAATAGGCTTCTCATCGCTTTTCAAAAATACACCTGAGCAGAGCCTTGAAAACCCCTCTGAAGTGGTTTGCCAGCCTGGCAGTTCTGAAGCAATTATTTGTCAGATGAAGACGTATTGTATCGACGAGTTTCACTTGATGACACAATTATCTCGTTTTGAGTCAAGCACAACAGGTGCAACTTACGCAATGAAATCGCGAAAGATAAAAACATCTCTCAAAAACGAAGTTTCTTTGCAGCGTGATCGCTTTTCACCTGTGCCTTGTCCCAGCACTAAATTCATAATTCAATGTGATAAAGTGTTTTTGTTTGTGTTGTTGGCTACTTTGTCTGGGCTGTTGTTTAGACTGGAAATAATCTTCATGCTCTTTTGTCAAGTGGAAACCAAATAAGTCTGGTGCCAACCTCTCTGGTCCAGACATGTTTTACGTCCTGATACACTGCACATTGAGGCAAACGTACGCGATGTGTGTGATTGTCGAAATTTGTCTTCCAAAAATTCAATTGAAAAAATTTACATAACATCTGCAGCCAGCCAGCGAACCTTTTCAACTGACCTTCAAAATATTGAATTTGAAGCGCAATTGCAGATTCTCACAGCTTGTGCATCACGGTGACTCTTCAGAGTGCTGTACCCCGCATCAGAATGTCAAGTTTTTAATTCTCGCCACTGTATCCATCAGAACACAGTGTTTTTGCCAAAACTAGAGTTGTTTTGTAGAAATTAGCTTCATTATGAGGCATTCTGAGCATTAAACTGTCTTCATCCTCAGGTTCAGGCTTCCTGTTCGCTATTTCCTGCCCGGTAATGGGGAGGAAAAATGTGGCGGTTTATGCTGTTGCGGCGCGTTTCATTCAGGATCTTGACGGGAGATGCCAAGGTGGCTGAAGAGTTTCGAATTCTCGGACGGATAACGTATCGCTTAACCTTTGTTGGGAGATTAATCGGGAATGAATGTGGTCTGTCTGAGATGTATTCACCGTCATTTAAAGAAGCCTGAATTCAATACTGCAGGTCGCTTCTGTGCCGTTGAATTTATGACGGGTTTCTGGCAGTAAACAAGGACATTTGCTCAGGTGCTTGGCACTTGGTCGACTCGTGTATCACCTTCTCTTATGAACAAGGGAACAGTCAGGCAAACCCCCAAAATGAGATTGAGACAGTCAGTGTACCTTGATGAGATGCCAATCATTGCATGAGAAACGATCTAACAGCAACATGCACGCTCAAATCTGAGACCCACCCTGGACACCCACTTCACTATGTGGCCCGAGCGCGTGTGGAGATCACGACGTGACGTTAGTGGCTTTTTCATCCCCGATACCAAAACTTTCTCGGTTGTGGGGTCCTGTGCTGGAAAGATGATTGAACATGACAGTTTGTCACCTCCGTTTCTTGGTTGAAAAACATAGTGTCCTCCAAGCCCATAAAATGTTGCTGTGATACTTTCAGATGCGAAGTTCGGCCGGGCCCTGAGTACATGCTGCGCAAGTACCGTTTCGAGAATCGGCGCTTCACGCTGCACCAGTTCTACTACTCGGACGCGGACTGCAGCGACCCGCTCTTCTCGCTCATCGCGCGCGGCTCCTACAACGTGCAGTGGGAGTCGTGGATCGTGCCGGGCGGCACCGAGGTCGAGTACGAGCTTCACCACGTGACCGTCATGCCGTACACGACGCTGATGGCCGCCGTGCTGTCGGAACGCGTCAACCGGACGTGCCCCGGGTTCCTCACCGAGCCGTGGCAAGCGTTCGAGCGACACGAGCTGTACAACTACGTCGAGTTTGAGACGAACAAGTTGAAGGAGGACGACAGCGACGACTATGTCGTCATGGACCGAGACTGCACGGAGGCGCTCGACCTGGCGCTGCACGAGCTGCAGCTGACGAGGCTCGAGCACGAGCGACACCACAGGTGCGTGCGCTGCTGACTTCAGCCCACCTTTGCGAAAAATAAAATCCAACCAGGTGTTTTGCAATGGACCAACGCGCATAAATTTGTGAGAAATATTTGATTGTGTCAACTTGCTCAGTTGTTGTTGCCACCTCCAGCAAACTTAGATTTATCAGAAGTTGTCTGCATGAATGTTCGGAGTGTTTCAGAGTTTCTGTTCTGAACTTCAGGGGTTTGATGAAGAAGTTGTATCTGGGCGACATCCACACGGATAGGAAGATGCGGCGCTTCTACAGACCGACTAGTTACCAGGAGCCGCTGAGCGCTGCAGAGGTGAGGCTTCACTCCCGAGGACCTCCTCCCTCGAGAGAGAAATCCAATTAATTTGCGTCCTGCAGGAAGACACTGAAAACACGAGTTTGCCAGAACGCAAGCAGGACCCGGCACGACCAGCCTGAGGACAAAAACACACATTGTGGGGGACAGTCCTCGGTCAGAAAATATTTGGTTCGAAACATTGTCGAAGTCTTTCACTGAAGGCAAAATGATGTGACAGCGGGTGGAGGGAGGGGTCGATCCTGTCCGACAATGGGTTTTTTTCGTCCTGTATGTCATTCTCGCGCAACCGTATACATGCAGTTTCAACTCGAAAAAGTGATGCGTGTGTGTGTGTGTGTGTGTGTGTGTGTGTGTGTGTGTGTGTTTGTGTGTGTGTGTGTGTGTGTGATGTTTGGTTTGATTTTGCAACGACCGTTTGACTTGTCACGAAGAGAGAGGAATCTCCACGAGAAAGATACCAGTCATGCACGCTCGGTTCAGCTCAAAACAAAAAATTGCGGACTGTTGGTTTTTGAAGGAAAGCGACCAGATCCTTGTTATCCGTTCTCAACGTTCACGCACCTGGTAGAACCCACAACTTTTATCAAAATACCGATTTCACATGATACTTGACGCTCCGTAAACATTGTAAATTATGTCTGCAAAATGTGAGTGAAGTAGATCAGCAAACAAGAAGGAAGATAATGGAGGGGTTCCCTGCACAATGAAATGCCATTCCTTCAGATATCGTGTGGCATTTGCACACAAAATAGCGTGTCGCTTGGTACTTAAATTTCAACGTGATTTCGTACGGTTTGCACTTTTCAAACATACGAACTTCATTTGAGTGGGGAAGTTAGCAAAATTATGTTCTAATATGTGCCCAAAGTATGTGTGACTTCGTGCAGTCCCTCCATTACCGATGACAGGAGAAAAGAAATCGCTTCTGGCGGTCATGAAGCGCAATTAGTCTCAGGCGCATCTGAATGTCAAACAAGTTTACGCTCAACATACAAGATGGGGTCCTTTGTCGGCGATTGAGACGTCAAAACGTGCAGTTCCTGTGCTGCCTGCTTGACATCAGACAAGAAACCTTGGTTGCGACACAAAACTTCGGTTGCAAAGCAATTGAGCTGATGTTTGGAGCGAAAAGTGGCAGTGAGTCGAACAAACGAACGTCTTCCGTGAAATCCTGGTGCTCGTTAGCGCCGAAGTTCAGCGCAGCCGTCCTGCCAGTTCCGCCTGGTCTCTAAATCTTCAACTCAACAAGACGCAGACTGGTGGCAGGGACACGCTGATCACTTTGTGTGCTTGTAACAACAGTAAGGCGAGATAAAGAGGGGTATCAGAGTCTAAACAGCTGAAGATCCCATAGCGTTAGACAAACGCTAATTTCCCAGGTATGAACTGATTTCTTGCGAGCAACTGTTCCCTTGGGAATTAGTGCTGTTGGGGTTGTAGCTGGAAGCCAGAAAGCTACATTGTAGTGAGTACGCACACTTAATCGGGACGGACAGGTACAGGTGTGCGAATCTCTCCCACCCAATTAGTGCGGCTATTATTCTGCACTTATCACGTCGAGGAGAAGCTGCTGGTTAGAGCTGTCCACATGGGACGCCAAGTGGGTCCGGTAAGTTCCACGCGACGCGCAAATTAAGAGGATTGGGAACCCGAAGATAAAGTTCTTGGAGAACAAGTGCTTCTGCGAGTAGAACCCACTGCAGAAGTACAGATTCTAGTTTCTTTTGAAGACCAACTGCAAGTTGAAAATGTCTGGACAATACTTTTCTCATCGACGCAACATAAAGTATTTCGTCACTAGTTTTGTCCTTTCAGTTTGAACAATTGTATCAGTCAAGTAATTTGGAATCGGAAAGAAAATATGTTGGGAACATCGAAAGTTATATGCGTGAACGACCGAACCTTTCACGAGCAACAGCTGCAACCTGTCATCTGATAGGCCGCTGCGCCTGAACAACCATGAAATTGCCACGCGCCTGCCTGGGGCGAAACAGTGGTTGTGGTTTCCAGAAGCTCCCGGAGACTGTCGAGGGTTTTGAATTCTTACAACTCACGTCGTCGTGTGCGACCTTCGGCCCTACAAACTCGACACACACCACGATGAAGCACAAGGGACTCGACCTGAGGCAGCTTCTTTGCAGATCAGCTTTCGCAAAAGCAACACACTGCATCACGCAAAACCATCTGACATCCTGCTGTGAATGTTTTGACATGACTGCAGGTTGAACACTGCTGAGAATTCAACATCTGAGCCCACCAAGATTCTGTACACAACGCGAAATGGAGAAATTTGTTTGGTGCAATGCGCTTTGCTGCTCTTTGTGTTGACAAGTTTTCATCGTGAAAGCAAAATTCAGTTGCACAAGTGCAGCAAATATTTTTGGTAGTCTGAAACCCGCTTGCCTTTTCAGTGACTCCAGACAGATATTTCGGGCGAAATCGGTAATGCTGGTGGCTCATGCTTCTTTCTTTTTCCTCAGACGTTCGGGTGCGCAGTGTGTCGCATCATCGGCAACTCGAACGACTACTACCCCCCGACGCTGCACCGTCGTCTGCACGCGCACCAGGGCGAGCTGTCCGGCGAGTGGTTCAGCGAACGCTGCGAAACGCGACCCAACGGAATCTTCGTGACACGTCGACTGCTCTTCGGAGCCAACAACCGCTCCTGGGAAGGCTACTACCACCACTTTGCCGACCCTATCTGCCGCAAACCGATCTTCACCATCTACGCTCGGGGGACCTACGTTGCTGGGGCTGAGTCTCCGTCTGTGCAATTCGCGAGGCACTACGACTTCAAGGTGGTGCAGCTGAAGCTGAAAGCAGATCACCAGGGAATCGCAGATACCCTCAACCGACCCGGAGTGAAATGCGGTATTCCAGGAAAATGGTCCATGGATGTCGAGCAAGATTTGAGCATCACCAAGGGTTGTCGGCCACTGGGGCTGAGGGTGCCGCACGTGGAGTACGAGCTGATGAAGGTGCAGAAGGACCACCACCGCTTCAAGCTCTACATCGGGCAGAGGCCCAGTGACGGCAGCAGCCCCGTCACTCCGGATGGACGGCCCACGTCGTTCCAGCCGGCCCTGGTCAAGTGCGGCCCAGCCCGCAGTAACAATGCGTACTACGGCTACCAGAAAGCCGAGATCGCGCTGCAGCAAGGCAACTCCAACAGCGCACCCCGCACCCTGTGCGGTCTCCTCCACAGCCAGTTGGTGGCACTTCTGCTAACTCTGTCAACGTTTTTCTCTTTCTGAAGAAAGAATCGTGAAGAACACAACAGAGTGATTGTGAAGTTACAAGAGACTTGCAACACAATTCCATTGCATGAGTTCACGTCGCAGTTGCAAAGCTTTTGAGCCGAATGCGACGAGAGACCCCGACAAACAGACGTGGAGTTGTTCACTCTCAGAGTCGTCTGCAGAGGATGGAGCACATTGTTCATGCACGTTGTTTATTGTGCGCGCCCCCGGAATCTCAGTTTGATGTTGTCCAAGTTTCACACATACCTCAGAACACAAGATGTAAGAAAACCACACAACTGTACATACATTCGTGTACACTCGTACATGTAACGTAGAATACATTGGTTGTAAAATCATGAAAGCGTTTCGCACAAAAACACATTGACGACACTTTTTATGGTTTCTATCGCACAAGACAATAAAATACACTTGCTATGTTGGAAACTGTGCACGCAGGATGACGTTGTGCATTGCAGAACCAAACTGCACAGATCCACATTGTCAGTCTTGAGTGATTTCCATGCGATTACGAGTGCACACACTCATGACCTGAAGCCAAACGCAAAACCTTGTTTCACGTCAAGAGCAAAAGGAAGTAAATGTGGATTTAACTTTACAGCGTGTACAAAGGGAAGCTGCTTTTTTGTCAAGACTTTCAGCAAACAATTAAACTGAGAAGTTGGATTGTCGGCGTGCGACACGCGGTCGCTCGGCGTTATCCGGCCCGACCAAGCGAAGAGATTGAGAATTTGCCGCAGCAAAGGTTTGTGCTCCAACGTACAAATTTGTCTCTCAGCCAAATACATCTTGTTCGATCTTGGTCTGGTGTTGACTGTTTGAAAAGAAGCTTTAGGATTGCGGAGAAACAATCTTGCGTTTCTCGTAACTTTCAATCATGTTTTGTGCGTGTGCGAAGTAGCGAGGTACACCGGTACCGTGTATGGTGTTTTGTCACCGAAGCGTCAACAGAAAGAAGCGAATTAAAAATTGTTTGTGTGTTTTACACATTTTACTTGTTGGCGTTGTACCATTTAAACTTCTTGCCACGAAAAATAACAATCCGAAGAAGTGTTGTGAAATATTTCTTGTTGATCTGCCTGTGTACTCGACAGTTGTAAATAAAGGTCTTCGTCTCACTCTTTTCTGACGTTCGTGTTGAAGCAATGCCATGAAGTCTTGCTCTCGAGTTGTCACGTACATGTACAAGAACGGAGTCCAGCAAGGTGTCTCCCCAACACTGCTGCGTGTAATGTCACTGCAGTCGCTGAGGACAAGTGTTTCACACGGGGAGTCACGATGACCACCGTCGTTGACACACCGTGAATGCACACCTCAGTCTCATACATTTCCTGCTGTCGTGAGGAGCCTGAAGTTTTTCACTTGTCCTTTCAAGCTTCGTGCAAAGTCTTTTTCAAGAAATGACAGTCATCAGAGCACTTGTTTTCAATGAAAGTTCACATCAAAAGAAGCCGCTGTCTGGAGCTACAAGACTGAGAGGAAGGTGTTTCGAGGGCACACACCTATCCCTGTGGACAATTGAAAAGCCGAACATTGATACAGATTCCCTATTGGGATCGGCATTCATCGCAACCAAAACAGGAGGCGTTCTGCTGCTGAAAACAGTTCGGGTGATTTAATGGGAGCCCCGCTGCGACAAGGTGCCCTCTTCTCCTCCAAACACTTCCTCTTTGTGAGGCAGGGATGACAAAAATTGGCATTCAATAGGTTTTCCACAATGCCTTTGGAAATGTAAACTGGCTGAAAAGGTAAAGTTTTGAACAATGTCGGACTTTGACGAGGGTTCTCTGTTGTAGCCTCGGATGCTCTTGAGATTTCATCTGGCAGAAGGACCCCCAACACCTGCATCGCTGTCCCGTTGGATTAAGTTGTCAATTCAGAATCACTCGACCTTTCAAGTGCCGTCAGAAGATTTGTTAGGAGACTTAATGATTAATTTTAATTAGACAAATTGAGGAGAAGAAAATTTTCAGGTCACGCGCACGGTGTGGAGGAAGGGACAACCTCTCAGTTGACCTGCCGTGCAAATACGAAGTTTGTCTCAAAATTTTCCTTCTTTTTGCGATGGCGTGCTTGATTTGCAACTTCAGTTACCAAAAGTGAAACAGAAAAGAAGATCTGGGTGACAAGCAACTGACAGTTATG
>JAAUXT010103894.1_pt1 | contig 14623 bp, 15 predicted proteins | sample 7278171 | NCBI WGS metagenome assembly JAAUXT01 (sample SAMN14350112, study PRJNA611818) | marine sediment metagenome | isolation source: surface marine sediment (1.8m) | place: French Polynesia: Moorea | collected 2018-08 | reverse complement strand
TCACTCTGATTTTGCTCACTTTGTTTTGTCAAAAATTCTTACTTTTTCACTCAACATTCACAATTTGGGAACTCATTTAGCACACATGCAAATGGAACAAATTTAACCAACTTGAACTTTTACACATTGTTTCAGAACAATATCCACATATAACCAAAATAATTGCCTAATATCCATTTCAAATTTTTTATCAAAAACCCATTTTCAGTGTTGAAAGATGAAGAGATGAGAATTTTGGAATGAACGAACGAATGAGTTCCTGTGGAGAACCGATTCGGGGAAAAAGGTGTTCTTTCAGAAATTATTCACACACCATAGTGACAAGCAAGCGCGAAAACATAACAACAGGGAGAGACAGCAGAGTCTATACATGGCGACAAAACACACACGCACAAACGTACGTGTGGTCAAACGCACGTTAAAACTCTTGTTTCCAAACACATGAAAGTTCCAGAAAAAGTCATGTGGTGCTTCATGTGTGAACAAGTACAACAAAAGAGAAGGAAAGGAAGAAGGAACTCTTCTTTCCGTGGAGAACCGCTTCGGGAAAGAAGGTTCCAAAATGTGCACAAATAAAAAACAAATTCACAATGTTTCCAATCAACAATTGAACACTTGTCAACAAACAAAACAAACAAACAAACTGCTCCTTCCGTGGAGAACCGCTTCGGGAAGGAACGTTCGTTCAAGTCATAATTCGTCTCCACAAAACTCCACATTTAATGATAAAAAGACGAAAGAAAAACAGCACACACACACACCTGTGTTGATAGGCAGAGCGTGAAAAGACGTCATGGAAAAGGTGCAAACAACACAACTTGAGAGATAAAAAGGCTGAAACCACCATTTCTCCCTTGGAGAAGCGCTTCGGGGAGGAACGGGAACAACACAAACAAAAACAATCACAACACCCCAAGCTCCGTCATTGAATTGTTTTGAGACGCCCTCCTTACTGTCATTGAATGTTCAGAATCTTTGTATTGCCACGAATACACAAACACCATACTTGTTGAAAGCCGATGTCTCGCAAGTGCTGCAATCTAAGAGTTAGAATTTTATATCTGCGAAAACGAATTGGCGCGGCAGGAGCTTGGGTGAATCTCCCCTTTGCTGTCTTCTACGGCAACGCGTTTGCAGAACCATTGTTACCACGAGTAACTTTCCTGCGCTTGTGATGAGATGATTTCTTCCTGCGTGGCTCCTGGTCTTCTTCCTTGAACTGCTCCATCATGATGTCGAATCTTCTCTGGTCGTTCTTGCTCATGTGCCAGCGGTCCTCGATCAACTCGACCTCGATCTCGTGGTTCATCCAGAAGATGGAGCCTCGGTTTGAGTCGAACCTCGCTGTGTTCGCCAGTGAGCCTGAACAATAAAAACAGAGAAACCGTGAGAGAACCAAATTCTGTGGAGATGTACACGAAAAACAATTTGAACATCACAAAAATATCAGTTGTGACAGGAACAACAACAAAGATATCATTTGCGCGTGCGGGGACAGCCGGTTGGCCGAAATGCCTGACATCCCAGTCTTCAACCCAGGGGTGAAGTCGAACGACTTTGCCGACGGCCAGCCGCGCGCGTCAGAACACAGCCAAAGATAAGGCAACAACAACAACAACAACAACAACAACAAAAGCATCACTTACCCATGATCCCAGTTGCCTCCTCGGACAAAGTATGCATCTTGTGAATCGCAAACTCCACGTACGAAGAACCCATTGTTTCCTGCCTGGTCACCTCCACCACCAGCTCATCTCCAAACAAGGAGATTTCAGTGCGTTGTTCCTCTCCGTCAATGTGGATGGAGCCAGAAGGAATGCCAATGGTGGCAGATGTAGACCAGCTGTGATTGGTTGGCTGTCCACCGGAAGTTGTGACGGTGACGTTGCTGGGGTCGACGTCCATGGTCGTGTCTGCCGTCTTCATTTGGAACTTGCGCAGGAATTTCTTGGCGTAGTGTCGCCTGTGACCAATGCCCTGCACGCCGAAGGTGGCTCGGATCTCTGCAATAAGAAACAGGCTTCTTTTCTCTTTGTTAGAGTTTCAATGGCTTTGCAGAGGACCTCGTATACATGGAAGTGAGCCCGTCCTTCAAACCACAAAAACAAACCATCATGTGTGTGTGTGTGTGTGTGTGCGTGTGTGTGTACATGTGTTTGTGTCTTAGCTATTGACTGCAATAATTTGGTCTGTGCGCAGGTGAAACTTTCTTCCCTCAAAGGGAATCCCACCTGAAATCCGACACACATACGAGGGAGCCTCAAGAATTGGGGTTCGTCCTTCAATATTTCTGACTCCATGTGCGATGCTCGAAATCCAACTTTTATTCCAGCTCACTAAGAACAACAGGAACAATTTCAAAGTGAAATCCATGCAAAAATTGACAGGGCAAGGGCCCTAAAAATTCCTCAAAAAACAGAGTCATGCAACATGCGTCGTAACAGTCAATTCTCTTCTTCCTCTGAGTCTATGAAGAACATCTCCAATTCATGGTCGCCCTCCGGATCGATCTGGACATGAGCTCCTTCGAAATATTGGCCGCCGGATTTGACACATTTCATCCACCGGATGGGCATGGTGTAGATGGCCTGTGAGTACTCCTCTTTGGGGATGGCTTTGAGTGTCCTTGAAACAGCAACTTTGAGATCCTCAATGTTTTGATGGTGATGTCCGCGGAGTTCTGCCTTCAGCCTTGGGAATAAAAAAAAATCGCAAGGGGCTAAATCGGGGGAGTAGGGTGGGTGGGCGAGCATGTTGATGTTACTGGATCCAATGAATGCGAGGGTGGGAACAGCAGTATGAGGAGGGGTGTTGTCATGATGCAAAATGAAAGACTGTTCTTCAATGTGAGGTGTCCACAGATCGGCTCTTTTGTGGCGGATCCTTTCTTTGAGTACTCCAAGGGTGTGACAGTAAGTCTCAGCTGTGATGGACTCTCCAGGAGGTTTGAACTCACACATGACGACGCCTCTGACATCAAAAAACACTGTTACCATCACCTTCTTGGTGCTCCGATTCCGGATTGCCTTCAGTGGACGTTGGGCAGTTGTGCCCTTCGGCAACCACTCCTTTGAATCTTTCTTGAGCTCGAATTCAAAGATTGAGATCCATGATTCGTCCCCTGTTATCACTCTGTCAAGGAGCTGTGGGTCAGCTTTGAGTGCCTCAATGTTTTCCTCACAGAGGCGCACTCTAAAACATTTCTGTTCCTCTGTGAGTACTCGCGGTACAAACTTGGGTGTGAGCTTTGAGAGGTGCAAGTCCTTCTTCAGGATGGTGTGGAGGGTTGTTGGCTTGACATCCACTTGCTCTGACAGCTCGTCGATCGTGCACCTGCGTTCTTGTTAGAGTGCTGCTCTGACCTTCTGGATGTTCTCTGGAGTTCTGACACTGCGCGGGCATCCGGGTTTCTTCAGCTCCTTTGTCCTCTCCTCCCCATTGGTGAACTTCTTGTGCCAGACTCGGACAGTCTTGGGAGTGAAGGTTTCAGCTTGAAAAACGTCATGAAGTTTCCTCCAACATTGCATGGGCGTGGCACCAGATTTCACTAAAAATTTCAACACAGTCCGCTGCTCTTGCCTTTGCTCCATCGCCGCTGACATCGCCGGCACCAATGCCATGATAATCCAAAGAAGAATCAAACTTGAAGCAGGAGTAACTTCCATTCTGTCACCACATTGTGTGTCGTCGTCACGAGATCAGCCTTGACCCACTTGCACAGGTCAACAGATCGATTGGCACTGACCGATGTGTCTGTTGAAATGGCTCTGATGCAGCTCAGAGAGCTTGTCTGCCACTCACAAAAAGTTCGGAAAGAAAGCTCTGACCGAACCCGAAATATTGAAGGACGAACCCCAATTCTTGAGGCTCCCTCGTACCAACGCTCTTGTCCTTGATAATAAGATACGTTGATCCAGGAGTGCCGTTGAGCTCGTAAGACAGTCTGTGCTTGGTTCCAGGGACGTTTTCTGTGACGTGGGGGTCCCCACAGACCATCATGCCCACAGTATGATTTCTGCACACGGGTGTGTCTGGGTGTGTGCAGTCAGTGTGGTCCCTGCACTCATGACATCTTCCATCGGTGGCGCAATATGGCCGCTCTGCGATGCAGTCAGTGTCATTTATACAATCTAAAGACGGTGGAGTTCATTCCTGAAGTGTCCAACAGTTTCTTGTCTGGGCAAAATGGATTTGTACACTGACCCAGTCTCGAGTGAAGTGCACCAATAAAATGGTTATTTTTTGCTGCTGAGTGGAGTCTCACCACAACAAGAAGGTTCACTGCAGCACAGTGGTGGACATGCCTCACACTCGTCAGGAGTACAGCTACTCCAGGCTTCAGGCCTTTTGTCCCAAACACAGTCCGGGTTTACCTGGCCACAACAGTCCATAGGGCACGACCGGGGGGTTTCCCGATTGTTGCACGTGGAGTCTCCACAGAACTCCTCGTCATCCCTGCAAAGGGATGACAAATCGAAAAACCATTTGTCTTGACCTTCTTGTTACAACCTTCTTTTGGGGAGGTTGTTCTCAACAAACTTACTGTAGCGTTTATCGCTTCTCGCGATGGTGTTGCCACGGAGCGTACATGGCATCAGGGACGGAGCGCTTCCCAGGCTGGGGGTGAGCATCCCTGCACCGGTTGATGAAACAGTTGGTCCAGGCCCAGCAAAATCCAGGTATTCCAAAATACCACTTTCGGTCACACCTGGAAATGTTGCAAAGAAGGAAAGCGTGCCATATTTCAAAGATTTGTGGACTTTCGTGCAAATCATTGGCCTGGTCCCGGGAATGGGGTTCACTGCAGTCATTGCGTTTCCTCCGGTGATGGTCATGCGATGTTTCCTTTCCAGCTGGTGTGCAAACTTCAATTACACGGCGCGATATATGCAAGAAACATCGTCTTGTGTTGTTTTTTGTGATGCACCAGAAGAAGGCAAAACTTTGCAACCACCCATACACGTGTACGCACACGCACACGCACAGACACACACACAAACACACACACACACACACACACACACACACACCATTTGCACACAGAGGCAGCGAACAGACAACAAAAATGATAAATGTGATAAAGGATTGTCAGATGTACTCCTTGGGGAAACCCCTTTATGTTCATGCTGGACATGCAGTCACACTGCATAAAATACGTACTGGTCTTTCACTGTCGTTTGACCAGCACAGCCACCACAGAAGAACTCCAGGTTGCAGTTGAAAGCGTCCCCTGCTCTTGTGTCAACCCCACATTCACCACAATAATCACCATCGCTCGCACTGTCGTACTCCACCTGAAGCAAGATATAGTGACGGACACATGCAAATGTGAAGGCACAACCACTCTCTTTTGTGCAAATTGGTTTTGGCAGCACAATTTTTGTTGTGAACAATGCCTCAGTTTGGAGTCAAACCCAGATGATTGAACATAATCAGTGTTTGACTGAGATCTACTCAGATCTGAGTGGGGAAATTTTGGTCAATTCATCGCAGTGAGTCCTTGATAAGCGACGGATAAGTTGGGGTTACAAATCAATCAGGAACGAATTACCTGGGTTCGACTGTGACCTGCAGAACGGTTTCACCTTTGCATATTGAACTGCAGATGACACTCCAACACAAAACTCCACATTGTGGAGAGGCTGAGTCTTGATCTGATAAACTACGTGATAAATTAGATGTGTAATTTCAGAAAAAATACTTGGGAAAGTGACTGACCTTATCACAGTCATTCGGATCTTCATTGCAATTGTCACAGCAAACGTAGAAATGGAGATTTGTCCATCCGCCCCACTTGCAGCGCATGCATCTGCCTGGCACGGAAGGCCGGTCCCCCACCCTCCGCTTCACCAGGTGGTGGAATCGCTACAGTTGAACATCGAGACTGGTCCCCTCTGTCGGATGAAGCAAGGTCGAATCATGTCTCAACAAATTGTACTCACTTTTTCACTGGGTTAGAAAACTGTTGGTTTCCTGGTGAATTCTGGCTTGATCTAAAACTGTTGATTCTTGCTAAGTTCGCTTGTTCTGCAGATAAAAGACAGCCTGTGTCTGACCAGAGATGACGATGACGGTGGAGACCAGGGCGACCGCGGCCAGTATCGTCACGGTGGACACGCCCATCTGCGGTGGACTTCACAGTTTCTTCTCCAGTGGACCCAGTGAAAGGAACACTGGTCTGGTCCCTTGGTCTTGTGAACAAAAATGGCAGGAGACAGGTTCCACCTCAAATCGGCACAAATACACACCACTCTCCGTGCTTGTTGTGCAAACCAAGTTGATGTTTTCAAACAAATTCTGATAGTTGCAGTCACCCCTCTGGGTAGTTTCGTCGTGCTCTTTCAAACCGACCTTTGAGTTTGCTCCCGGAACAATATGCACAGGTGTGTAACTCATGCAGAGAAAAGCCTTCAATCACGTACACACAACCATTGCCGCACTCTCCCACACTCCCGAAGACACACGTTCACACGGACACACACACTCACACACACACACACACGTGACACACAGATAACCCACTGGTCAGGTTCCGTCTGAGCAGAACATAACACCCACAAGTTTTGATGTTTGTTTTGTTCTTTTTGGTCACTGAGCCATATTCTGGTATTTTGTTGAGCTTCTTTTGTTTGGTCACTCAAGCGCAGTCGACAAGACAGGAGAGAGGAGCCTCCGAACAGTCTTGTAGCGCAGGTGATGCAGAGTTCAAGAAACCAACACACGAAAGCCACAAAACGTACAGATCCGCAGTTCTCATGCAGGCGGAGACAGCCAGAGCAACATTTCTTCCACTGGACTGCAGTCGTTGTATTGTGCATCCTTCTCTCCTTGCCCCCCCCCCCCTCTCTCTCTCTCTCTCTCTCTCTCTTCCTCCCTCTCTCTCCCTCTCTCCTGCCATTTGATTGCGCTCACTCTCTCATTGTCTCTTTGCCGTCCTTCTCTGTTTTCCCTCCCTCCATTTGTCTCTCTCACCTGTTTCTTTGTTGCTCTCTCTCATTGTCAAACCAAACACGAGTCACGAATCTTGGGTGGAGCGCGAAATAAAATTGCTGAATAACGCTTTGACGTTTGGTTGTCAGCTGTGAGCACAGTCAATGTGCACAGTGTTTCTCTGCTGCAGTGTATGTGTGCCTTGTCGCTCTGATAAACTGAAGATACAACAGTCACAGATCGAGTTGGGGCATTCTTCGACACAACGTGTATGTGTGTGTGTGTGTTTGTGTGTGTATGTACATAACACGTGCTTGTGTGAGTTGTGTGCGTGCGTGTGCGTGCATGTGTGAGCATGTGTGTTGCAAATGAGAGAGGAAGGGTTGCGTGAGAGCGCGTTCGAGGGAGAGATATGCACATAGATTCACGTGCGTGTGCGCGAGCGTGTGTGGCACGCTTTGCGAGCCATTGTTGTGATGATCTGAGCACCGCAGCCCTTCACCGCAAAGTCGCAAGCAAAAATCACTCATCTGTGAAAGTACCCCTCACAGATGGCAGCAACAGCCAGCAGCCTCAAGATGCTACTTTTTCAACACGAAGATGATAATGCTGTGCGAGCAGTTGAAGTCACCATTTAGGAAATGACAGCCACAGTTCTGCAGACACACGGCATCAGAACACAGGATGTTTTGGCGTGTTACGTTTGCAAAATGGTCAGCTCCACGTCAAGATATGGACGCGCAAGTTTGACGTTCAACGTCGTGTGGGGGACGCGACGTTAGCGCGACGTCGATGCAGCTGACGTCTGACCGGCGTCGTGCTTGCACCAACAACGTACGTGAAGGTCGACAACGTCGAAAAGGCGATAGACGTGGACGTAGACGTGACAAGACGTTTCAGCGTATCACTGCTGAAGCACAATATATTGATGTTGGCCCGAATTTTTCATTGACGTCAATTTCAACAAGAAAAAGACAATAAAGTCAATGGGCGTCAAAAATCCACGCAGGCGCTTTTGACGTCAATCTTGGCGACGTCACAACGTTGACGCGCGGCCCAAGTGTGAACAATGTAAAAACCGCTGAACCCCGTGCCCCTGCTTGGAATGTGCCAGCGAAATCAGCAAAGCAGACAAAATTGTAGTGTCATCTATTTTTTTTCTTGATCAACGCTCCGACGTTATGGGTCCCGGCCACTGAGCGCAGGGGTGCCTTGTTGATACTATAGTGTACTCTGTTGTTATTCTATTGTGGTTTACCGCCCCGATGAACTGAAGACGCAGCAGTCAATGACGATCCTCAATGGGTTCTACCATTTGGATATTCATGAGATCTCCTTTTATGGTGTGTACTGTATCTTCGCCCTGGTGAACTGAAGACGCAGCAGCCAATGGTGATCCTTGCTGGGTTCTCCATTCAGGGTATTGGTGTCTTCGCTCTGGTTGGCCTGCACACCCAGTAGCCACTGACAAACGGAAGGCTCTTCATTCGCTATGCAGCAGCCAGTAACGAGCGGTTCACACGGGCCCCGCGACTGGTTCTGTGAGGAAAAGTTTTGCGTCTTGGCGCCAAATCTTCCCATCACAGATTCATGGAACCAGTGTGACAAGAACTGATGAACAATGTGTGCACCATAAATTGCACACTTACACACACGCACACATACATGTGTACACACTCACACACAAGCACACGTGTACACAACACAGTATTCCGTCATGGAGGCGGTCCCAGTGCAAACAGCTGGTAGCGCTCGCTACGTTGTTGATATTTGTGGTCACTCATGTGCGAAGGCTTCTCAACATTCAGGCGCAACCAGCCGTGGAGATGCTTCACACGGGACAATCTCATTCATCTCTTGATCTTTACCGATTACTTCTCTTCACCATGAATACAGTGTATGTTGACAGCAAAAACGTACTGCCCACACTCACACGGACACACACCTGTGTGCACAAACGCACACTCGCGCACTTACGTGGGCACACAGACGTCACACACACACGCACACACACTCACTCACACACACACACGCACACACACACACACACACAACCAGCTCATCGCGTCAACAGGGCGTCACGTCAGCAGGGATACGTAGAAAACAATTGCTGTGCGGAAATTCATTCGATTTCATTGCGTCTCAACGAACTTTCTGTGGCTCCCTCTCCCCCATTGCCTGCAGGAACCCCGTCGACTGCAAAACAACCGTCTTCCTCTGAGAACAATAGCCAAGTTAGCCAAGTTGATACGTCGTTACAGAGCAACTGATCCAAACAGAAATATCCTTGCGAGATGGCTTCACGCAAAAGCACATCAGGAGGGGCAAATGCCCAATGAAATTCACGCTGTTCTTGTTCTGTCAGGCCTGTCTCCGCAACGGAACACTGCCATTCCTTGCCTGTCTTTTTGGACAATCAAATTACGCGACGTTGCAAGATTTTCAAATACATTGTTCTTGTTGTTGAAAGATTAAACTTTTGTTTGAACAATAAAATTCTGCTATGCCTCATGAAGTTCAAATAAATTCAATGACTTTGTAGCTTGACATTCAGAGTTTTAAGGAGAAAGCAAACAACAGTTTCAATGGCGAAATATTTTGGAAAGAAGGACAGAACCAAAGAAATGTCTTGTTGCAAAAGAGAATTGGACATTTTGGCAAACGGTCCATTGTCCGTCTTTCTGGAAGGTTTGAAGAAAACTAGTTGAAGTCATATTGAATTTTGTCTGGGTCAGGCCAAATGAAAGGTGAAATTATTGCTGCTTGAAATCTTGCAGCAGGTCGTTGAACTCTTGCTCGAACTTCTTGACCACGTTCCATCGCATCTTCTTGCGCTCGACCGGAAACTCGTGACCCTTCCAGAGAACATTGCCTCGTCTCGACTCGTCATCCCCGTCATATTTCGCCTCGTTCGCCAGAGATCCTGGAATAGAAAATGTTTGTCCCATATGGTTTCATGCTTTATTGGAACGAGGGGTTGGAGGGAAGCTGTGGCTGATTGATTTTTGACGGGTAATGGTGTCCCGACTGCGTGGATCTATCACCACCGACATCACAAGATGGCGCTCGGTGGACCGCCACCGAAGGATCTGCGAGGACACCTCATCCGCCGATTCTTTGATTGGTGATCAATGAGTGCATTCAAACTTCAATCTCACTGCGAAGACCATTCGCCGTCGATGTTTCAACCTGAGTACTAATCACTGAGTGCTCATTCACATTCGAAACACAGTCACAGTTGGTTTTTGCTTGGACAGGGCTGGTGTATGGTTTCTTTATGTTCAGTGACTGAACTGCTGGACACACAGAGTCAACTGAACTCGAAGTGCCATTTTCGCATTGGTGACGTGCGTCAATTGTTTTGACGCCGTGAGGGCTGATGTCACGCAGGTATGGACTGTACCATTTCTTCACGCCCTCCACAGGGCCCTGTTCAAACTGACATGGGCAGTGATTTTTTGACGTTGAAAAAACTTTTTGACGCCAACAGCGCCTGTGTGAAAACCTCAAAACTCAAATTGGATAATATTGACGTTTGGTCTGTTCGACAATTACAATCATGATTCGACAGTTGAACTGATTTGGGCAAAACGGAGCCACGTACCGAAGAGCCCCCTTGCGTCCTCGTCCAGTGTCCCCCTCTCGTGGATGACGAACTCGAGGAACATGTAGCTCTCCCTCTCCAGCCGGGTCACCTGGGAGGAAATCACTCCATCACACCAAGAAGGAACATCGCAAAGGGAAGGGGAGGGGACTTGAATGAATCCTGGTCGAACCAAATGGTGAGACACGCGTGTTTTTGCTGGTGTCGAGCCATAATCCGGTTGGCGCCAAAATTTTATTTCCAGATCTCGCCCTCCCGACTGCAATGTCTGACCATGTTGTTACGAGGATACATTCAAAATAGACCGTTTCCTCGTCGTTTTCTCGACAACAACTCATCGCACATCACTCATTTTGACAGTGAGCTTTCTGCTCATCTGAATGGTTACTCAGGCGTGCAAAGGAGACCGCCCAGTCACCCAGTACGTCTGGCACAGAAGACTTTGTCTGACAGTTGGTCAATTTTTTTCACTCAGTTTGTGCAAGTCGAGACTGTGCGGTTTCTTTCTGTTTTCTCGAGTTTGAAAATGAGAATTTCCGTGTTTGTTCTGTGGATACTTTTGGTGGGTGTGGCAGTGAATTTCAAGAAGAGACTGGAATAAAGGACTAACATTAAGTTCTGTCAACGTCTTGGATGGGGACCGAAGAAAACCTGGCATGCTTTGAGAGCTGTCTACACAAATGGAACTTTGTCCCTGACCCAAGTGCGCATGTGGATCAAGCGATTCAAGGATGGATGTGAGGAAGTTACCGACCTTCCAAGGACTGGCAGACCATCTGTGAGGGAGAAGAAAGTCCAGCAGGTTGCAGCCAGCATTGGAGAAGACAGGCACAAGACGATTCCTCAAATTTCAAGGGAAGTTGAACTGTCTCAAACTTCAGTGCAGCGGATCCTAACCAAGGACTTGAAACTGACAAAAATCGCGGCTAAATTTGTTCCACATATGTTGAATGATCGCCAGCGGGCACACCGTGCTCGCATATGCAGGCAAAATCTAGAAAGTGTCCGAACTGAGAAATACTTCCTGGAAAAGATCATCACAGGTGATGAATGTTGGGTTAGTCTTTATGAAAACCAGACCAAAATTGAAAGTTGTGAGTGGGTCTACCGGGGAGATCCTCACATCAGACCGATAAAGGCACTGCGGTCTCCATCTCCAAGAAAGGTTATGTTGATCTTGTTTTGCGATTTCAGTGGACCCCTTCTCATTCACTTTGTGCCAAAGAAGGAAACTGTTGACTCTGACTGTTACATCAGTGTCTTGAAACTGCTCAAAGACAGGATCCGACACAAAAGGCCAGGCATGTGGGCAGGTGGGGCAGATGGACAAACTGACAGGGATTTTTATTTGCACCATGACAATGCCTCTCCCCATGTTTCAGCACCAACTTTGGGTTTCATTGGCAACAGCAATATTCGGTTACTTCCTCATCCACAATATAGTCCAGATTTGGCTCCGTGTGATTTTTTTATTTTCCCCTACATGAAGAAGCAGTTGCGTGGTCGTCGGTTCCCAAATTTGGAAAGTCTCAAGGCAGAGGTCACTCAAATTTTGAAGTCCATGAACAGCAATCTGTTCGAAATGGCAATCAGGAATCTTGCTGTCAGATGGAAGAAATGTGAAGCTGTGGAAGGCCACTATTTTGAGGGCTGGAAACTTGAAATTGATGACATAAGTGAAGCAGAAGTCACTACAGAAGAGTCTGCTTCAGAGCCAGAAACCGATGTTGAATCGCAGTCAACTGATGAGTAACGCCACGGGCGAGAGATTGTTGACAAGTACTCACGGAACCATGTGTTTTCCTATGTGCAACAGTGGCAAAAATGTACCTTTCTCAACTAAAAACTTGCAGGAATAAAGCCTGATTGCAACCAAAAAAGTTCAGTAAAATCGGTTTGTTTCCGACCGAGATATCACCAAAAAGCGGTCTATTGTGAATGTATCCTCGTACACCGTATGACCCCAATTTACTGAAGGAAACAAAAGTTCAGGTGAAATGCAGACTGTATTTGTCAGAACCACCAAAATAGCTTCGGGAGGTGCGTCAACTTTTTCTCAGACCAAGAGTGCGTGAACAACCACTTCACTGGCTTGTGGCTCATGAGTGTTGGTTTCTGATTGTGGACAGGACAAACAAACGAGAGCATCCAGCAACAAAACAGGCGAAATCTTAAAAACTAACCTTGATGACAGTCGCGTCGTCAAACATGGAGATCTCAGCATACTTTTTGTCTCCATTGACGTGGAGGGTGCCTATGGGAAGGTCAACCAGAGCAGAGGCGTCCCACGTGTGCTCGGCTGGTTCCCCGGTCCTGACGACTGTGACGCTGGACGGGTTCATCCTGATCTCAGTATCGAAGTACTCGACGTGAACGGACCTCAGGACCTTGGAACCAAAGTCCTCGTGCGGACCCTCGCCAACCATGCCGAATGTAGCTCGGACCTCTGCAAGAACAGCCCTGTTGTTCAAGAATGGTAATCCAATACGTGCGGTCCATACTCTTCTGCAACATGTGGGTTTCACATGAGGTGACGCGCGGTCGTTTTTGGACTGACATATAAAATTCCACCATTGGGTTCAATGATAAATTTTGACTGCGATGTCAACAAAATGACCCCGCGTCACCAACAGGAAAAGCGCTTTAAAAATAGCTTTGTCAGACGCAAACGATTCACTCAATGCCATTTCCAGCATGGAGGGTGGAACGCGGGAAGCCCTGTCTGGTAGAATGGAAACAATGACTCAATTCACACACTAATTAATTCACTCAGTCTGAGAAACCGTGCTTTGTCGAAAGAAATTTGCTGACACACAACTGGGTGCACCGTGAATTGTATTGAGTGCCTGATTCACAATCGCACGTAATTCAGACAGAAAGATGTAGTTCGTTGACTCGTGTCAAGCGCAAAGAGGACAGGTAGAAGTATGCGCCTGGTCATGGAAAGGAAGTGTGAATCAATTTTCTTGCTGTTTTGAAAAGCAGTAGATGCGGAAAACAAAGGCCATTCTGATAGTTTTGCACTATTGTGTTTTGTGACTCATCAGTTGCCAAAAACAAATTGCTTCTTCCAACTGACAAAAAGAACAACTTGGCGCGCATACCAACATGGTTGTCCCGCAGGAAGAGGTAGGTGGAGCCAGGGTCCCCGGAGAGCGGGAAGGTCAGAAGATGCTGAGTTCCTCTGATCTTCTGGGAGACGTGTGGATCCCCACAGACCATGTGATCATCCGTGTCCTCCACACACACGGGTTTTCCTGGAAGCCGGCAGTCATCGTCAGTCCGACACTCGTGACATCTGTGGTCACTCTTGCAGTACTTCCTGGTTCCGGTGCAGTCACTGTCGTTCCTGCATCCTGAAAAGGAAGGAAGGAGGGTTTGGTTGTGGGTAACTAATGTATGTATGGGGTGGGTATGTGGGGAAGTGGGTGTGTTGTGAGGTTGCGGCTGTGGTCTAGGTGTGAGGGTGTGTTGTGGGTGTGAGGAGTATGTCGTGGATGTGAGGGTGTGTTGTGGGTGTGAGGGTGTGTTGTGGGTGTGAGGGTGTGGTGTGGGTGTGAGTGTGTGTTGTGGGTGTGAGGGTGTGTTGTGGGTGTGAGGGTATGTTGTGGGTGTGAGTGTGTGTTGTGGGTGTGAGGGTGTGTTGTGGGTGTGAGTGTGTGTTGTGGGTGTGAGGGTATGTTGTGGGTGTGAGGGTATGTTGTGGGTGTGAGGGTGTGTTGTGTGCCCCTGTGTGGGGATGCTGTGGGAATGCGGCTGTGCTGTGGGTGTGTGGGTATTGTGTGGATGTGTGTATGCTGTCGACATGCGAGTGGGCCTTGGCCTGTCACGTGTTTTGTGGCACCTGCAGAAAATCCAGGGTTTGAGGTCAAGGTGGTCCTTGTGTGTGTTTGTGTGTGTGTGTGTGTGTGTGTGTGTGTGTGTGTGTTCCAACTCCAACATTGACAAAAATAGCAATGAACCGCAAACAATTGCGAACCAGAGAAGAGCCCCCCACTATGGGGCAGAAAATTTTTGGGCGGGAAGGCTTCTGATTGGTCTAGAATTCAAAATACAGCCTTCTGATTGGTCAAAAGGGTCATTTGCCCC
>JAAUXT010111041.1_pt1 | contig 14624 bp, 12 predicted proteins | sample 7278171 | NCBI WGS metagenome assembly JAAUXT01 (sample SAMN14350112, study PRJNA611818) | marine sediment metagenome | isolation source: surface marine sediment (1.8m) | place: French Polynesia: Moorea | collected 2018-08 | reverse complement strand
TGATGCTGTAGTCAATTTCTATTCGGCTGGTGCACCCGTCTACAACCACTCCCTGAGGACCCTGGTCATCCGAATGGCGTTGGCCATTCATCTGGCCCGGTACCAGTAAGGCGAGTTCAGTTCAAGTCACTCCACACCCCACCCTTTTTTGACATCAACAATTTTTCCTCGGGCTCTAAATTGATCGGACCAGACACGTGAAACAAAAGAGAAACGTTTCGAACTTTTTCTGTCTGTATGAACTGGGAACAGTAATGGGAGGAAAGTTCGAATTCGCCTTGGTGAAAGCAAGTTTGAATGTGAATGAATAGATCTAGATCTGTAGTCTACCCAAGGATCGATCGACGCCCTCGTCCAGATGTCTGACTACAATTTGGAAAAGAATTAGACCCACTGCTTGTGAGCAGAATTTCGCTGTTGGTTTGCGAGTTTTTCGCGGATTCCGCGACAAAAGTGAAAACACGCCACTGTCGACCCATCTCGCAAACTTTTTTGAAACAAGTCCAACCGACAGAAATCCAGTTCCACCTGATCAACTGTCAGCAGTCGCCAGGTGTCCACCTCTGCAATTTGAAACTTGAGAGACAGGGAACACTGTCGATCAACCAAGATATTGACGTTTTCAGTGTTGTTCCTGTCTTCATTTGAGCACCATAAAATATTCAGCACGTGACGTAGAAGTATTGATGAAAACGTACATGTTGAGCAAAACTGCGCTTTCATTTAAATTTCATATTTGGGTGAATGATACGACGTGCGTGTGAGAATTCGATGTTGATCTGGAACAAAAAGAATTGCAGTTTTGGTCAAAGCTCCAGAGATTCGTTAGCAGAAATTCCGTAGCTGATATTTCGGTGCCAAACAACAGGTGTGTTGCTGTATCCAAAACAAAAATGCTCCTGGGATGGACTCTGCACCAAGAGTCCTTCACTCAACCCCAGCAACGATTTTGTTGTTTGCAGCGAAAGGTTCGTTTTCATTGATTGAGACGAGGCACAATGAAGGTGCTGAACAGACATGTTCTTGTTCAGGACTGCTCGAGGAAGGAAAGTTTTGCCAGCTGTGGATAAAATAACCGATAAATTAACCCCGTACCTACCCCAACCCTGCTACGAAGACTCGAAGTGCTGAAACCGACCAAAGATCAGTTCCAAACCTGGTCCTGACAACCCTCAGTCAACACAAGGACCCTCCTGTGTTGTTTGGTACAATGTGAGCATTCAAGCGCAAAGTTCAAAACTCTTTTGTTGCTCTAACTTGGAGGATATCATGCGTTATTTATCGTCATTCACTGTGCACAAACGACACGGGAAAGCTTGTAGTTGTGGGAAATACCGGCACATTCCATGAATCCATAACTGATTTGTTGTTTTCGACAGGGTCGTGGTTTCTTCCGCACTCGTTGACACACCGAAAGGGGTTTTCATGCTGGACCTCACTCTGATTGCCTCCCGCCGGTCACTGTAGTTTTCTTGTTCACTGAACCAGGAAGCGACATGGTCCACTCATGTCGGTCAATCACCTCCTCATCTGAACACAAAACCCTTCGAAGTCAACTGTTTGCTCGTTAGAGTATATGACGCTGAGCGAGAAATTTGGACTTTGAAAACTACCTATATTCAGGAGACAGGGCATCCGGGGCCTGCTTGGAAGTCTGACTGAGACCAATCACAGAGCTTGTTGCATGAGGAATCTTGGTTTGATCATTCTTCAGTGGCAGCCATTGTGGGAAGGCAGCATTTTGGGTTTATTCTGTGTTTTGAATGAAATATGAGGTGAAATGTGTATAAAAGTAATTGGAAATTGAAGTAGGTTTTGAATAAATTTTGGTGGATTTATGTAGGGATTCAGTGAGAACCCTGTTCCAGGCTGTATTGCATGGATTTCACCAAATAATGGCTGAGATTGTGTGAATATGAGTGCAAAATCCAGAGCAATTGAAAAAAGTTGTGGATACGCAAAAATTTTGGTAGATTTGATTGATTTTGATGAAAACAGCCAGGAACTACAGGGGATTACAATGGGATTGCAGGGATAACAAGGGGATTGCTTTGATTGCTAAGGGATTGCAGGGATGGCAAGGGGATCGTAGGGATCACAAGGGGTTAGCAGGGATCACAAGGGGATCTGGAAAAATTTGCACGTTGGGGTGGGCAAATTTATTTTCTCCTGATATCACTCCAGATCACTCCAGATGTCCCATATCAGGAGATTGCAGGGTATCATAGAGGATTGCACCCACATACCCAGCAATCATCAGTGCCCCCTGACATGGGACATCAAGATTGATCTCCTATCCTACCTGACAGCCCCTCAGCCTTGTCATTAGGGCAGACCAGAGCTATGAGCCCCCATATGTGAGTCCCCTCAAGTGAGGATAGACTGCTGCTCAACCATTCACAACCGGTGAACTCACCAGGCCCCCAGGTACTGAAGGGCCACTCATACATCACAGGATCACAAGGGATCACATGGGATTCACTGGGAAATGCAGGGGATATCTGAGGGCAGGGGTTTGTGTGGGGGTTTTGGAGGGGTTTTGTGCCATCACGTGGCACAGGTGGGAGATTACGTGCTCTGGAGCGCACACTTGTTTGCCTGGTCAATTGCAGTGTTGCATTGACGCTTCATACTGTCGGTATTTTTGAGACTCGCTCGTCGATGTGATTGACCCAATCAAGACACATTTGCGATTGTAGATTGGCAAAAACGACTCATGAGAAAGCAGCTTAGTTGTTCTCTTGACCAGGCGTCGAGGGTTGTGGGCAAGACAAGTCGATCCAGTGCCACTCTGCAACTTCTTTCCGTCTCGAGTTGTGGAATGCCTGTCGTGAACGGTGATCCAAGTGTGGCGGAATTAATATCCCTGGTTCTTTTCATCCCGAACGCAGTTGCTTCGGCGTTGGGACCCGAGGCCGTCCTTTCAGTTTGTGGAGAGCATGGGAACACTGTTCAAATTTGTTGCTGTCCTTCACCTCACTGTGGTCGAGAGTCGACTTTCTTTCTGCAGTGGTTTGCGTCCCTGTTCACTTGCTCAGAAGCTGGCTGTGGCGACCTCGCACTGCAAGCACGGCGACACGGAGCCGGTGTGGAAACGACCCCACTGTTGTGTGATGTGCGAAAAGGGTCTGGCTCTGCTTGAGTGATTTTGCACACCGGTTGTGTTGAACCGACACGCTCGGAGCGACATCGCTCCAGTCAGTACAGAGCAGCGCCGCTGCGTGGATTGCACGGACCTCTGCAGAACAACCAGCCTGAACAACGCATTTTGGTGTCACTTACTGCAGCGAAGTCTTGCGACGAGGTAAGACAGTCAACAAAGGTTGGATTGAGCTGAAATGTGAACTTCCCTGAGAAAAGAGGCTTGTTGGGAGATCGACTTTGGAAAGGTTCATGTTGACTTTCGTGAGTTTGGAAAAGTGTCTCGAGCCGGACATTTGGATGTTTCTTTGACTTTACGTGAAGAAGCCTTGTTCTGTGCACCTTGTTGCCACGGCTGTTCAAAAGACCAAAACAGGACAGGTACTCGTAGATCCGACAAAACTACAGCTTGTCGGCGCCTTTTTTTGGCATCTGCCGCGAGTAAGAGACACCGGTAAATGCTCTTCGGACGTGAGTGATATCACACTGCATACCTGACAGTCTGGTTGCTGGGATTCACACCTGTGCACCGAAACAGGTCTCATTTGCTTGGACATCACTGTTTTGTCAGTCACTGGAACCCGAAGGGACGGACTTCGCGGCATCGTCACCATGCCTGGGACCGTGATGGAAGACGGCGGAAAAGGTGAACAGTTTTAATTGTTCGTTTACTGACACGTGCCTGACACAAATCAGGCATCGTCCCTTTAATCTTTTGTTGCATCTTTGTGGTCAGCACGGTGCTTTGGTGGGTCTCGTCCAGTTGTTTCGAAAGTGAAAAAGAAAAAACTCACGTTGTCAACATGCAGGGTGGTATGAGTACGAGGGTAATACTAAATCTCTTTTCTGTCATGACAAGCAAGTGTAGTCTGCCTGCGCAAGCGGGTCGGCGGAGAATTGAGTCTGTGCGACCCCGCTCGGTGTCTGGCGACCTCAGGTCGGTGCAGTGGTCAACTCCATTCGCCTGTCAGCTGCTGGCTGTCCAAAAACATGAAGTCTAAGTTGGTGCAACGCATTGTTTTGCTCTTCTGCTTCATGAAAGGAGACTCTTATGTGCAGGCAGAAAGTTCTTTGCGTGGTGTTTTTGGAGTCAACTGCATGACTGAAAGGAATTGTCATTTGTGGTGGGTCAGATTCAGCAGTGGTGAGCGCACTTTTGACAACATTGAGGACAAGAAGAGGTCTGGCAGGCGCAGATCTGGTCACTCCCCTGCAAATGTTGAAGCTGTGAGACAGATTGTCAATGCTGACAGACGCATCACCATTACAGACATTCAAGACCAAAGTGGACTGACCCGTGGAACAGTGCACAAGATCCTCAAGAAGGACTTACAGATGAGTAGGATTGCAGCAAAATTTGTGCCTAAAGATCTCAACCAGGAACAGTTGGATGCCAGAGTGGAAATATGCAGTGACTGGTTGCGCAAAGCAGAAGCAGACATGACCATTTTGGACTGGATTGTCACTGGTGACGAAAGTTGGGTTGCATGCTATGATCCAGAGACCAAAAAGCAGAGCTCCCAGTGGACAGCAAAGGGTGAACCCAGGCCCAAAAAGTTCCTGCAAGCCCGCTCAGTCAAGAAAGTGATGCTGACAGTTTTTTTTGACAGTTCTGGTGTGATACTTGTTGAGTTCCTTGACGGTGGGACAGTCAAGGCTGAGACCTACATCCAGACTTTGATGAATCTCAGAGATTGCATCAGGAAGCGCAGACCACACCTTTGGACTGCCCACAACTGGATCTTGTTAGATGACAATGCGTCTCCACATACTGCCCATGACACCCTTGTTTTCCACAGACAGGTGTTGACCCAAAGGGGCAGGCATCCCGCCTACAGCCCAGACTTGGCTGCATCAGACTTCTTCTTGTTCCCCAAGATGAAGGCCCGGTTGCGCGGCATCCACTTCAAGACCAAGGATGACCTCAAAGAAGGAGTTCTGCAGGCCTTGCAGTCAATCCCTGTGCAGGATTTTGCAAACTGTTTCCATCTTCAGCTGCAGCAGCGCTGGGCAAAATGTGTCGCAAACAAGGGACAGTACTTCGAGGGAGACCGGGTCTCCATTGACTGATGCACCCGCAATGTTTATGTGTCATAGTAAAACTGACTCCTGTGCACTTCAATTGACACGTGAATAAACAACAAGGAGGTCAGTCTGCTTGTCATGACAGAAAAGAGATTTAGTATTACCCTCGTACCTTGCAATTTTGTTGTGCTAACATCACTTTGCGTGTTAATTGTTTCAAGAGCAATACGAGGGGGTTTTCCTTTCTGCCAGGAACAGCATGTTTTGTACTGAGCAGGTGCTTAACACAGATACCGAAATGAACTCAATGGGAACAAAAGAAGGTTGCATTGTTTGACAACAGTCTTGATGACCAAAATATCAACAGTCGGTACACTGTGCAAATGCCGACAAGCAGTCAAACTTTTTTTCACTGTCCTTCAAAGTATCTGCCTTGATGTGCCATGCACTTCGCCCAGCGCCTGGGCCACTTCTGCCGCATGCAGAGGTTGTACTCAGTGACCGGAATTTGGCCAACTTCAGTGTCAAAGGCCTCTTCCAGTTCCTGGATTGTGTCAAATTTCCGTCCTTTGAGTCCTCTCTTCACTCTTGGATAAAACCAAAAGTCATTTGGTGCCAAATCTGGGCTGTAGGGAGGGTGCGGTAAGACAGTCCAGCCCAGATTTGTCATGTGCTGCCTTGTGAGGAACGCCGTGTGCGACGAGGCATTGTCTAGATGAATGAAGCGCCTGCCCCTGATGGTAGCCCTTGGTCTGCGGTTCTGGAAAGCTATGTCGAAGTGGGTGAAGATTTGCCTGAACCTGATCTGGTTGACTGTGTGAGGCTTGTGTACAAACTCCTGGTAGACCAAACCTCTACTGTCAAAGAATGTCACAGCCATGCACTTCCGGGTAGCCAATGTTCTCTGCGCCTTCTGGGGTCAGGGCTCCATTGACCTCAACCATTGCCTGGACTGCTCCTTGGTCTCAGGGTCATAGCAGTAGATCCAGGACTCGTCCATGGTTACTGCTACAGAAAAAACCCTCGGCTGTGTCATCCTCAACTTGGTCCAAAAGTTGCAGACAGTGAGTCTCCTGGCGACCTGCTGGTCGCCCAGCTCGTACAGGACATATTTTGCACACTTCTTAGACAGGGACAAGTCCTTGGTCAGGATTCTGTGGACTGTGGTTGCCTTCAATCTGGTTTGGAGCATGATGCGGGCAAGTGTGACACGCCTGTCTTGCGCTACAATATTCTCCACCCGGCGCACATTCCTCACTGACCTTCCAGATTTGGGTTTTGGGCATCTTTGAAGATCCACTATCCTTGTCCTGCCTGACCGAAATTGTTCCATCCAGTAGTATATCCTGCTGTCGCTCAGAATTTGTCGGCCAAAGCACATCTGCAGTGCCACCTTAGTCATCACAAAAGTCCAGTCTTGCTTGGTGCAGAACCAAATGCAAACTCGTTGAGTGAGCTGTGGTGTCAAACCAACACATCTCTTCATGATGACATGTGAAAAAGACTGTCTCGCTCAGTCTCTGATCGCAGAGTGGCGACCCAGACAGGTCAGGACCGACCAGGTGTAGTCACAATTGCGTCAGAGCGCCGGCGACCCCATCAAGGCATGAACATGCTGTTCCTGGCAGAAAGGAAAACCCCCTCGTAGACGTCAATAGGACAGCGTTCCTGTTGGTAAAAAACTTGACACCAAACGATTGCGAAGCGCAGTTTCGAACTTTGTCCAACGTCGTGCAAGTATCATGTTGGGCGTCGAGTCAGGCACCGACTGATCATAAATCTTTTCCCGAGTGCACGTCAGAGACCCTGGCGTGGTGAATGGCCAGACATGAAAATGTTGTCTGTCGTTTCGCAATTGCTTACTCGTACCTGCCTGGAGTGAACTGAAAGGATGGACAAGGAGGCATTCATCCAGGGCTGTAAATGCAGAAATCAAGCAGCAGATGATGATGATGCGACCCAAAAGTGCGCCGGCAACCAGCCAGTTTCTTCAGCAGTTGTTCGACGAAACGAAAGTTCTGGTGCTCGAGATTCGACGCTTCCTTGTCACTTTAAGACGGACATAAAAAAAATTCACGGCTGTCAAACATCATCGGGAAATGTCTGCATTCCGAATGTGCAGTTCCGTATCCACCATGTGGCGCTTGTGAGTGGATTCAGTGATGGGTGACTGTGTGAGAGGGACCCAGGGAAGTTTGCTGCTTCTGTTCCTGTCGCCATTCACACCCGCTCTGCGGCGCGGCGCGGCGCAGAAACAGTGCCCCCTTGTTTTGGTTGCCGGAAAATAACTTGTGCCACTTTGGCGCATGACAACTCGTTTCAGCGCCTGAGGTCCTGTGACGTGTCTGCTGATCTGAGAGGTGTGAATAGACAGACGCGCAAATGATGTTCCAGCGGTCAACTGCTGAAATCTAGAAAGATAAGCGACTCGCAACAGCCTTTCTCTCAACGTTTCACAGTCGAGAAAAATTGTGAAACCATAAATTTCCAGGCGTGTAAACATGCCACGCCTCCCCACGGTTTGTGTGCCACTAAATTGTGTTTGTGTTCACATGACAACACCACCGTTTGCAACTTTGTGGACTTTTGTAACAAGTGCATGGCCACCAGTCAACACGGACTGCGAACTTGTCATCGTGTTGCTTTGCGTTTTCTGGCATCGTGATGCTGTGGTTCGTGTTGCGCGATTTTTGCGTTCCCCGCAGGAGATATGATACGAAACGAGAAAGAACGTGTCGAATTCAGTGACAGAACCAGAAACAGTGTTCTGTTGGGACCTGTGCGTCACATCACATTCCTTGTACAGCAGACAAACGCGTTTTACGTCAGTGGCCTGTGATGTTCCGGTTCTGCAGCGGTTTTCGGCTTCCTTGCCTTTCCCATTGACAGCTGACAGCGGAGCACAATAGAGATGTGGTCTCGCGGTTTGATTGATATCACGGTCTGTGGCTGCGCGGGTGCCACTGCGTCTGCCCCACAAAAGGTGTTTCACAGACACAAGTACCAACATGTACCATTGCAACTAAGTAACAGTTGTCTGGGCATGTTGCACCTCCTGTTTGAGGTGGATGTCGATCAACGAGCGACAACAGTGCAACACGGGCATGATCGTGTGTCATACCAGACCCAGCACTGTTTGGGAAAGGAAGTCCACAAGGCTTATCTCCTGCAATTCCAAGTTCGGTACACCTCTTGGCAAAAAAGGTCGTGTGCATCAGGCTTGTGATGTGGCACAAACTCAACAAAGCGTTCTTGGAATTTCTTTCCTTGTGTGCCTGTGTGCGCCCAGCGTAGAGAACGGTTCGTATTGATCCCCCGGAATTGATTTGCACTTTCGACCTGTTGCAGTTTGACCAAATTTGGCTGCATTGTTTTGCTGCGTAGACTCTCACATTGACCGACACCCATGCGTCGTCTTTGTTCAAAATTTGAATTGGAGCACGTGAAACAAATCCTGCAAGCCTCAGACTGTTTGGGAACCCCACCTGTGTTTCTCGACTCTGCTCACGGGCCACGCCCATTCGCACAATGACAGTTATCATCTGAGCTTGAAGTGAGGTGAGGAAAACGTGAGAGATGGATCATCTGACGCTTCTGATACGAGCACAAAGCAACTCTGCCACAGCAGACACAGAGAAACTGAATCTCAAAAGACACCGTCTGCTGGAGTACCAACGAAGCATTGGGTGGAAACTTGAATTCAGGTGAGCAGAGTTCTTCTGAGTGACAACTGTCTCTCCTCACTGACACGACTCTGCGGATGCCTGGTCTTGGAAATCGTGCAGTAGATTCTTCCGTTCATGTCCACGAACCTTCGGACCCCCTTGCCGTTTTGGATCAAATCGCAGCGACGCATGAACGACTGGGGATTGAAGCGCAAACGACTGCGCCTCGGAAGCTGATGTTGCAGTGCACCCGCGCTCGGTGCGCGTGCTCGTCTCGGAGACCTTGCCCGACCTCGAATTTGTTGATCTCTGAGCTTTGAGTTGGACTCTGGAGTTTGTCCCAAAATGAGCACCCGCAACCTCAAGCTCTATCTCATAATCCAAGAGTGATCTATCTGCGAGAGCTGTCAAGTTGCTGATCTAACCCAGCGAAGTGATAAGCGGTGCTTTTGCACCACAGTTTGTGCTTCTGCGGTCGAAGACATTGAAGCCAGAGAGTGAAGGCGCTCGCGGTCCAGATCCGATTGTGAAACAGCGAGAGCGAGCAAAGAATAGATCAGAAGGTAAGCTTTCAATGGCATTTTGCCACAAGGATGACACGCGCAGTGCTTGCCCATCCCGGCAGTTCGAGATTGGAAGTTCGAAGAGAGCTGACGGGCGCCTTTTGCTTGTTTGTTCTTCGGGCGGAGGCGCGTGTGTGAGTTTGGGGGTTTGGTGCAACTGTTCAATTTGTTCGTGTACTTGCTCGCAGTGGTTGCCTTTTCCCCACCGAGTGGGGAGAGGACCTACGAGAGAGTGGGTGGGGAAAGGGGTCAGACGTTCCGTTGTTGTGCCAGAACACAAGCTCGGGTGTCACTGCTGACAAAATTTTGGTCAGGCGTTGCCTCTTCTTTCAAGAAGCTGATCGTATCGCTCAGGCTTGCAATGCCCGCGCGTCTTCAACTTCAACTTACTTTTGTTTGTTGTGCACGGTTGACAAAGTGGATACTTCGAACTGCTCGCGTTTTGTTTTCTTTTGTGATCAGAGATTGCTTTTCGCAGTTGCGTCAGAGCAATCTTGGTTGTGCGTTTCTGGGGTGAACATTCAACCGGGTGATTTGTTTCACTTGAAAGTTTCTGCGCTGTCGTGGATTGAAGATGCCTGCCAGATTGTGGTTGGACGATCATGAACCAGTTTGGCCAATTTCGCGCTGGATGCGTCGTTTTTTTCGTCCCTGTGCAGGCAAACCCAATCAACGACGCAGTTCAACGTGAAACAGGCCGAAGACCCAATCGCTTTATCACTTGCTTATCACATAGTTGTCATTGTATTTGACACGCTGTGAAGAGACGAACCTGTGACCAATCCTCCTATTTTCAGGAAAGATATTGATGTTTCGAAATGCGTCTGTGGTACTGCAACTATTGCGGAGCCAGAGTTTTGTGCGTGCAGGTTTTCCGCTAAGGATGATGTGGCCTAAACGATTTGAGACCTGCACAGACACTGTGGTCACTCCGTGCTGTTGGGTGTCGGGTTTCTGTTGTCGTCGCCAGCTTTCAGCAATCGCTTGGAAGTCAGCTGTCTAGGACTTTCATGTTATGTTTTCCACTGCCAGCCGAATTCGCTGACTTCGACAGGTCTCGTTACCCATTTGAAGGTCAGCAGCAAAGCGATTTCCGCTGAACATTTCCACCCCGAGGTGCCGAGTATAACCTCTGCAGGACGGATCATCCGGACGAACTGTCCGACAAACTGAGTTCAGTCTCCTGACAATTCTCACCCTTGATCATTGGGCACATTTATTGTGTGGAACAAAAACTTTCTTCGCACCAAAGGGCTGTTCTGATTGGCTTGGTGAAGAAACCGTGCCAAATACGAGTCGCTCTGACTGGTTGCTTGCCATGTTGTCAGAACAGGCCGACCCAAAACATGCTTTTCACATGTGGATTGGACGCAGTGAAGAATGTCACTGAACAGAGCTGCCACAGCCTTCGTTGAGAGTGAAGATGTGACGTTTTGGCCACCGAAGCAAGACGTGAGAACAGACGTTTTCATTCACAAGCGCGCACTCTGTTCCACGTGAAGGGAAGTGCATGTACTCGAGGTAATCGAAGACTGACAAGCCAAGTTGATTCTTGTTTGGGGGATATGTTCACAGGATGAATTGAAGTTGTCAGGTACATTCTGGACAATGGCCAACAGAGGTAAGAGCCGGCGACTTCTTTTCCTGGCACCTGAGTGATGCTCGTGGAAGTTTTGTCTGAATCTCGGCCGACCTGGTTTCGTGTTCACCGTGGATGCGAGGCAGAGAATGATTTTTTCGCACCGCCATTCACACGACCGGTCCCACAAGACAAATGGGGAGGTCACGGGCGTCACTGTGGCTACGATACGTCAACGTCGCTGCCGCTTGCGTCAGTGTGTCAATCGAAGATCACACGAGGGGTGTTTCCGTTCCGTCTTCAGTTTTCGTGTACACGTTGAAATTGAAAACGAAAGTGACCGTTTCAGGTTTTCATCAGTTCAAGTGGTTGAAACAATCTTCGAATACCTGCATGCGTTATCGCTGAAAGATCTGACTGTGAAAAAGGGACACGCTCTGGTTGCACACGAATTGGGTCGAATTTGGGACGAAGGCTTCGGGTGAGTGGTTGATGTGAGCAAGCACCGGCCACGAAATTCTGTGGATTCAGTGCGTGAAGTGACGGCGTAACGGCGTTTCACACGCAGCCAAGACAAAAAATATTGTCACCGGCTCGCTGTGGGACAGTTCGCCTGGGTGTGGACCAGCAAACTCTGCGGGGCAAATCAGAGCGTGTTCGCGGAAGCCGATCTTCACACAAGAAATGCAGTTCGATTCGTGAACACGATGGGGAGATTTAGCAAATACGTGCTGTGGAATTCCGACGTGCCCTCAATACGTGGCTGACGACATGACCTCCTTCGGCCCGTCAATGTGGAGACCGAGGTCAGCTATGCCATGACCATATTTGGCAGATCAGGCAGAACATACTGGACGTTTTTTACGTGTGTTGAGTGATCTATGGAAATTACGCCTGGTGGTGAGCAGTGTCATAGGCGGCAGTCTACCGGGCGTATTTCAGACAAGCGTTGCTAAATCTCCCTGATGTCATGTCCATTCTTCCGTGTGGTCTTGACACAGTTCGTCGCAGCAGCAGTTTTGTTGACGCCAGAAGAGCTGATGTGCAGTTCCAGTGTGCAGGACTGTCAACCACTTTCCGCTTTGAATAGTACGAGGATCTATCACTTGTTCTTGGGAATTATCATGCTCAAGTTTTTGGTCATGTTGAAGGCATTTGACTCAATTCTTAATGGGTTGACCGGCGGGTACTGAAGACTCCTACTACAATGCTTCATTTTTACAACTCTTTGTTTACCAACAGGCAAATACACTGTGAAACATGAGGCATGTTTGAGCGCACAAAACGCCAGTCAGTAATCCGGTTCTCAGTCTTGTGGTGGGTGCGTCATGCCCTCGAAATAGTTGCCTTTGAAGAGGATGCACTTCTGACAGTTTCTGATCCAGTCATGGAAACACCTCCAACACATCAAGTGTGTGATGTTGCCCATCTCCCTGTCCAAAGTTAACATGAGTATCTCCACTGTGGCAAATTGTCTTCCTTGCAAAGCTCTCTTCAGAAGAGGAAAAAGGAAAAAATCTGCCGGTGAGAGGTCTGGCGAATATGGAGGGAGCTTCAGGCATGGCCAGTTCATCAGTGCCAACCCATCTCTCACCAGGTAACTGCGATGGGCCGGCGCATTATCCATGTGAATCTTGAAGGGTGGGGCATTCCTTTTGGTCATCAGCCAAAGCCTGCGCAACTCCAAAGATTCACGGACATGCTCAAGAAGAGGCAGGAACATTTCCTTTGTCACTGTTTGATTCACGAAGTATTCCCAGTGGATCAGACCATTTCTGTCAAAAAATGGAATGAGCAAGACCTTCTTGCAGCTGCGCAGATGGCGTGGGACCTGAGCACGATCTTCTCCTTTTCTCAGCCATTGTAAATTTGCAAGTCTTGACCGGGTCTCCATCAGGTAAAACCAAGCCTCATCTGTCATCAGTAGATAGCTGAGACCATGCCCATTGGGATAAGAGTCTAAGAAATCCACACAGAATTGAATACGTTGACATCTCTGGCCGGCTGTAAGGGCATGGGGAACCAGCTTGGAAGCCCTCTTTTTCATGGCTAAATCCTTGTGCAAGATTCTGAATGTGCTGCCATAAGATATCCCAAGTGTCCTGGAGAGATGAGAGATGGTGGTCCGTCGATCCTTCATGACCAAACTCTCACACTCCTTGATCTTCTCAGGCTTCCTGGAGGTTAAAGGCTGGCCTGGGCATCGCCAGTCACCAACATTTCTTCTGCCACTTTGGTACTCCTGAATGAGCCTGTACACTGTAGTCTTGGAGTATGCTCGTTGACCAAACACCTGCTTTAGATTGTCATGGGTTTGGCCTCTGGTGTGGCCGAGACGCATGGAGAACCAGACACAAACACACTGGATCAAACGTTCTGGGATTTCAGAAGAAATCGTCGCTCTGCGAGAAGCCATTGTGCATCCTGACACTTCACAGTGTGTCGATGTGAAGGTCGTGCCAAAATGCATTGTAGTCTCACCTCTGACCCTTCCAGGTCAATGTGCCAAAGTTGCGCAACAGTCGGCAAACTCGAAGACATGATACAGCATGATAATTCCCAAGAACCAAGTGATAGATCCTCGTAGTTCAACAGCGACACTGCACCAACATCGATCGGGCTGCCACAAAGCGTATCGACTTGACAGTGCTGACGATTTTACAGGCGAAGTCCCAGGAAATGTGAGGCGTCTTTTGTGCTCTTTTTAAAATATTTATGAAAGATTGCTCTGACGAACCAGAGAGCCAGTCTTGTACCAAATGTGGGTTTTCCAGCGCAGGAATGTTTCCCCTCTCCCTCTGGTGCATTGGGACCTCCCATTTGGAAATGTTCCAAGTCATGGTCGGGGGGGGGGCGAGGTCACTTCTCACAACTAATGGTTGGAAGATTTTCAGCCGTGGTCGTCGGTAAGGGTGTGTGAAGGCACATGTTCGAGTATTTGGACCCCCTTGGATAAAAAATAGTTCCATCAACGTTGAGGCGGGGTCTGGTGACCTTGAACACCTTCAGGGACCAATTCTTTTCGCATGATTTGAAGGAACATCCATGCCATTCGATCTTACGCCCTTCAGGATGGGCTCGATCTGCTTCGTTCCGGGCCGGACTCACGAGCTGAGTACTGTATTTCGAATTTTTATCAGCCGCGGTAGCGGTCTGATATTGGTTTGCCCCTGTATCCGAGTCCATCCGTCTTGGGCGGACAAAACCTCTGTTTTACCCCTGTTCCAGTGATCACAGACTAGAATCACAGTGGGTACAGACACCCTTAGGGGTACTCTACAAGTCACATATGATATCATTTTTTTCTTCTGCTCTGATGAGAAAAAAATGACATATGAAATTACAATAGAAATGCTATAGATTGTCTTGGTTAGGGGGGTATCTTGGACACATTGTCCGGGTACCCCCCTCCCCCCTCCCCCCCCTGCAAAGAAAAATTTTCCAACTGGGACATTGTCCGGGTTAGGGGTATCATTGTCCAATTGTCTGGGTTACCCCCCACCCACAAAATTTTTTTTCCAAATTGTCTGGGTTAGGGATATCTCGGACACCTTGTCCGATTGTCAGGGTTGTCCGATTGTCCAGGTGACCCCCCCCCACACACACACAAATTCTTTTTTCCAAATTGTCCAGGTTCGGGGTATCTCAGAC
>JAAUXT010067661.1_pt1 | contig 14629 bp, 15 predicted proteins | sample 7278171 | NCBI WGS metagenome assembly JAAUXT01 (sample SAMN14350112, study PRJNA611818) | marine sediment metagenome | isolation source: surface marine sediment (1.8m) | place: French Polynesia: Moorea | collected 2018-08 | reverse complement strand
TTCCCACCATGGGGTACAACGTAACCTTTGGCCGCCGCCGTCAACAAAAAAAACGCCCGGTGTCTCAGGACCAGACCACGACCGTACAATTTCTCTGACGTCGTTGTGTGGTCCTAAAATTTTCAGGACCACACAATGACATTGTCTGGTCCTGAAATTTTAGGACCACACAACGACGTCAGAGAAATTGTACGGTCGTGGTCTGGTCCTGAGACACCGGGCGTTTTTTTTTTTGACGTCGGCGTCAAAATTTAAAGTTGAACCCCAAGGTGGGAATTCTGTCGTCAGCCCATTAAACGGCCGCGCGTCACCCAATTTGAAAACCCCTTGAGTCGTGGCTTTGCGTTTCGTTCCTGGTGTCTCCCGTGCACCCAGATTCCAAAATTTGTTTGTTTCTTGTTTTGCCAGTGAACATGTTTGACTGCGATTTCTTTTGGCTTGGATGTTTGTTCTGCTCTTGAAAATAGAGGTAGGGGCCAAGATCCCACGGTCGGAATTTGCGCCGCATCTTCTGTCGTTGTCCATATACCCTTCCGCGTGGAACATGGTTGCAGAAAATGGCGAGTTTTAGCAAACAGCCCGCAACCTGGAAACGCAAGCGCAAACTTAACTTTTGTCTATCAGCATTCCAAAAATTACGTTTGTGTTTCCGTTTGCTGAAACTCCCCAATGTTTTCTTTGTGCAAAATGTACTTTGTCTGCAATGAAACAGACAAATGCAGGTTGTTTTCCGTCCCACTCGATTCCGTTATCAGATTTTTGAGGTGTTGGTTGCAGGTGCGTTCCTGATCCCGTACCTGCTGACGCTCGTGTTCGCCGGCATACCCATGTTCTTCATGGAGGTGGCGCTGGGGCAGTACCTCAGCATCGGCGGACTCGGCGTCTTCAAGCTCTGCCCCATCTTCAAAGGTGAGTCTCGTCAGCTTTTGTCCAGGGTGTGGCTTGTTTGGAACAGGGACCTGCATTTTTTTCGAGGACAGCGCCAACATCAACAGGAAAATCCCAACCCGGGAGTTTTCACTTGAAAACAATCTTCATCGTGACTACACAGAGATTTATGCGAGTAAAGGGACTTTAGACGATGATGATGACGTCGCCCACGATTACGTAAAATACCGTATCCACCCATGTGCAAGACGCACTTTTTAGTGATTTGCGCCGGCCGGGCACCGGTCGAGCGCAAACACTATAGGCATCCTCTTCCAAAAGTATGTCTACACCAGTTTCTCCATGAAAATGGCCCTCAATTGTGTTCATATTTGGTTTGTAGATTTGTTCTCAGTCAAGGATAAGGTGCCAGGAAGGAAATTAATCAAAATAGCCTGTTTGTAATCTGGTAGTGTTCCAATGTTGCTCTTGTCTGGTGCTGTTGACCCTAAATAAAATGGTGCCAAGTGCAAATCATGTGAGCTCGCTCGAGCTATTTTTTGTCCCAAAATTGAGTACCAAAAGTAGGGGTGCATCTCATACATGGGTATGAGATCACTATGTCAAGGCAAAAGTTGGGGCGCATCTTATGCTTGGGTGCGACTTATACACGGGTTAATATGGTTCGCAAGGGTCTGGGGAACTAGAACAGAAACCGGAGGCGTCATGCGTCTCAAACATTCAGAGATACAGAACGCGCCCTCAGAAAGGGAGAATTATCTGAAAAACGGGAGCTCTACGCACATGGAGTTATTCTATCCGAATCCTGCAGTATTTAATCCTGGATGAGTATGCATGGAGTGGGTCCTGCGGTGCAGCCATTCCTTGGGACCCGAGCCCGTGTTTTATTGGCGGGAACCACGCTATGAAAACATGCTCCTCACCGCGCCCCAGGTCCTCATCCAAACTGATCACGTGATGCGACGGCTTAGGACTCCGGAAGAGCCCCTGAGGGCAGAATCCTTTTGGGCTTAATCAGCGAATCGGGTGGCGCGGTTTTTGTCTCGCCAGTTTCCCTCGGATGTCAGGAGGTGACGGGAGCGGGGGACGGACTGCGCCTTCACAGTGCGCGGTTGTTGTTGCCCATTGATTTCCCCACTTTAAAATCCAGTCCAGTTTCAATTGCGGAATCGTGAACATCTGTCCAGGCTCACACGAAGATGTCTTTACCAGCGGGATGGGAGGAACACTTCCACCGCAAAACTTTCGCATTAGGAGCCAGTAGCAGCTACTGTACACCGAGCAGCCTGCCGCCTGTTGAGGCTGTTTTCATGAACCGTCGCACCCTCGAAGCACAACAGAGCCTCTCGATGATGCACGTTCATGTTTCGTTCCATTTTTTTCAATGCAAAATTGACAAAAAGCATGTGATTCTGGCTGCACCATCTCGAGATCACTTCTTTGCACAAAAGTTGTATGGTGTCTAAATTTCACCTGGCTTTTCATACACCGAATTTTCTTGTGCAAAACAACACTGGTTGGACAGAACAAAACAAGTTTCCTCCTGCACGCAAAAACAGTGAGTTTTCAGTGAAGATTCTCACTTCCCTGACTGTGATTTTTCCCGCAGCACCCAAAAACCGAGCCTCGCGCTTTTTGCAATTTTGAACTCACACGCATGCAAGAGGACAGGGTTCTCACACAGTACAAAAAAGGTTCCTATGAAATCACACAATGACTCTTTGGGATCGAGAAAGGAGTTGTGTCATTGAACAGGAACCATTTTTGTGAGGTGAGAACCCATTTCTACCACGATGCGAGCACGTGCGACCCTGGGTTTGTGATTCCAGAGTAGTAGAATCGCACAAAGCGTTGAGACTCGCTTGATGATAATGTTGCAGGTGTTGGGTACGCGGCCGGGGTGATGGCCGCCTGGCTCAACTGCTACTACATCGTGATCCTGGCCTGGGCACTCTACTACCTCTTCAACTCGTTCACCATGGGCATCCTGCCCTGGGGGTCCTGCGACAACAAGTGGAACACACCCACATGCAGGTCAGTCTCTCTCTCTTCTCTCTCTCTCTTCTCTTCTCTCTCTCCCTCTCTCTCTCTGCCTCTTTCTCCCCCCCCCCTTCTCTCCCGCTCTCTCTGTTTCTCTCTCTCCCTCCTTCTCTTCTTTTCCTCTCCCTTTCCCTCTCCCTCTCCTTCTTCTCTGTCTCTCTCTCCCCCTCCTTCTCTTTCACTCCCTCTCTCTCTCTTCTCTCTCTCTTCTCTCTCTCTCTCTCTCTCTCTCTCTCTCTCTCCCTTGAGGCGCTCATTTCTTCACCAGTTTTGCTCAATGGTACAAGATTGCTATTTGGACCCCTCAAGAAAGGGCACCTGATATCAACCCTGGATACGCTGGAGTCAACCACTCTGCATGCAGCACCGAAACATTTGTGCTCGTATGTGAAGAGTTGTTCCACGAGCGCGTTGACGTTGTGTTGTGTCAATCCTCCAGGTCGGAGTACGAGAGGCCGGCGTGTCGCATCTACGATTATAACGAGTCCGAGGCTCTCACGACGCCGCACTCGTACAGGTGCGTGTCGTGGGGGGGGGGGCTGTTGCAGGGGCGTCGCAGGGGGCATCACAGGGGTGTCATGGCAGGCATCATGGGGGCATTGTAGGGGCATCACAGAGGGGTGTCACAGGTGGGCATCGCAGCAGGGTTTTGCAGGGCATCACAGGGGGGCATCTGGGGGGGGGGCATTGCAGGGGTCGTTGCAGGGGGCATTGTGGGGCATCATAGGGGGCATTATGGGGCGTCATGGGGGTGTCACGGGGGCATCGCAGGGGAGCAACCGGGGAGACGTCGTGGGGGGGGGGGGCGTCGCGGGGGAGGGGGATCCGGCTCCCGGGGCGGCTACAAACGAACAATAACGCTGAGGGAAAGAAAAGTACAGGAAGAGATCAATTCCACGCTCCGTTTGAACAGCTTGCGCGCACGTGCTCAACAGAATCCCTTCCTTGTTCCAAACTCTGTATCAGCGCACAAAGTTTATTGTTTTCATGTTTTCAGTTCAGACGCGCATGAGAATGGAGTTTCTGTGCTGAATGCGACCGTGATGCCGTTCTGCAACGAGACCGTCATCAACTACACATCCCCCGTCAGAGAATTCTGGGAGTAAGTCTGATGATACTGTCATAAAGGTTGAATTGTTCTCTGTGAGAAATATGAGCAGAAACTTGTCTTGAAGATACAAACTCAGTCCGGTGGTGGTGTTGTCCGGTACAAAGGTTCTCAGCCACCTTGAAATTCTCATAACCGGTTCCCGGACACCTGAGGTCTTTGAGAACTGCTGGTTGACCTGATTCTCAGAGACATCGGGTGTCTGAGTTCTGCAGTTTCTGAGGACCGTGCATGACGCCGGCGGGGCTGATCTGTTCCAGGAGGAACGCGCTGCAGATCACGGCGGGGCTCGACGAGCCGGGAAACCTGCGCTGGGAGCTGTCGCTGACGCTGCTGCTCGCCTGGATCATCTGCTACTTCTGCATCTGGAAGGGCGTCAGGTGGACCGGCAAGGTCAGACACGAGAGACTGAACCGCAGAAGATTTCTGAATCACTGGAAACCAGCGGTTGATTCCCAGACACCTGAGGTTGACCTGATTCTCAGAGACCTCGGGAGTCTGAGTTCTGCAGTCTCTGTGGACCGGCAAGGTCAGACGCGGGAGACTGAACCACAAAAGATTTCCATGGTGACGTTGAATCACTGGGTGTCACAAGTTTCAAAATTCGTATTCGTTCAGAATACAAACCTGCTAGAGCTCGTCCGGGGTGGGGCTTCGTTTCTTTCTGAAAATATCGCAACATCTTGGAGGTTCTGGTGGTCAGCAGCATGGAACTCAGGTCCCGGTCTGACTTCCGCCAGACGACAGGCTGTTCATGTCTCAGAGTCACCCACTGTCCCAACAGCTTTGGCCAATCCGGACTTGTCCACGACACCACGTGATGAGGAGTTTGTGGGGAGGTTTAGCACAGTCTTGAACTCCGTACGTGCGGTGCTCCACTTGCCAGATTGGTGACACAAATCACCAAAGTTTGCTCTGAGAGCCAACAACAAGCGAGCAAATGGTGTCTGTGTCTCTGGTCTGGCAACTGGGGCACGTCAGAGACCGTATTCACCCATGTAAAGTCACACCCAAGTATAAGAAGCACTTAAACTTCAACCTTGATTTTTCGAAATTTGGTTGAAAAAATAGAAATCTCTTACCCATGTATAAGATGCACCCCAAGGTTTGTCCCTTTTTTGGGACAAAAAGGTGCGTCTTACACACGGGTGGATACGGTACGGATTTGTGTTCCACCTCCCTGACGTCTCGTCTCGTACCCAGGTGGTGTGGTTCACGTCTCTGTTCCCGTACCTGCTGCTCTTCGTGCTGCTGATTCGGGGGGTGACGCTGCCCGGCGCGCGCGAGGGCATCATCTTCTACATCTGGCCCGACATGGAGAGGCTCAAGGACTCACAGGTGCGTCTCTCTGCTGCTCCCTTCCCCAGTGACAACTTTTGGAGACTCTCAATGATGTCCGTGTCAAACGTACAAAACGTTTTTCGTTTGTCCCATGGGACCCTTGGGGTGCGGACAGACCAAATCATTTCAGCACCAAAACCGTGGTCCAAAAATGATCAAATGTACGCAGAACAGTTGAAATGTACCAAAGTAAATAGATCACTTTGAAATGATGGTCCCAAAATTATGCAGTGTCTGCAGAAGAGAAGAAATGCTCGTACCAGTGCAAACTTGAAATTTTTTGCAAGACAAAACGGCTCCCTCAAACAACAAGCCAGAGACGATTTGGTCTGCCAGCGCCAGCGCCAGCGCCCTTCGGGTCTCAGATTGAAGATCTATTCAATGAAACTGTCACAAGAACTCACATGTTTCTGACCGTTTATTCCACAGGTTTGGATCGAGGCGGCTTCGCAGATTTTCTTCTCGTACGGCCTGGCGCTCGGAGCCCAGATCGCCCTGGGCAGCTACAACCACTACCACAACAATGTGTACAAGTAAGAGTCTCGGGGGGGGGGGCGGGCGCGGGAGGGATCGATGTTCGGAGCCCGAGGCGCATGCGTGTCTGGTCCTCAACTCGTAATGGACGCTCAATTCGCGTGGAAATGTGAGTGAAACGCGGAGGAGGAGCAGTCACAGATGACATGTTGCATGTCGCGAGATATTGATTGGTCCATGAAACGTGGGGACGAGGATGAATAAAGGTGGGAAGGCCCAAAAAATGAACATAAAGAATTCAAAAATGGTCAAAGAACGAAGACTCAACGTGAAGTCTTTTGCACAACGTGATGACTTGGTTCCAAAACGCTCGGAAATCCTGTTCCCGTCTGGTCTGGAAATTTTCCAGGTTGCCCAGATTCCTTTTCATCTTCTCCCCTTTCTTCCTTTGTCACCGTGTTTTGTATTTGTATTCTGTTTGGCCTGACCTGCCTGTTCCACAAAATTTGTGCAGCCTCGAAGAACTCATTGTGCCAGTCACCTCCAAACGCTCATAAACGGTGGCCAACAGTGGAAACGTTTCATTGTCTGCACATTCCTGACACGCTCAACATCTTCCATGTTCTGGTCACTCTGATACGCAATTCGACATCTCAGGTCCCCGTTTGTGAACGGTTTGTTTTCACGCTTGTTGTGTGTTTCAGGGACGCGCTCATCATCAGCTGCGTCAACAGCGGCACGTCCATGTTCAGCGGCTTCGTCATCTTCAGCGTCATCGGCTTCATGGCCGACCAGCAGAACAAGCCCGTCAGCGAGGTGGCCGCCTCAGGTATGCGTGCACACACACGCACACTGCATCAGGTACGCGTGCACACGCTCCCCCTGTATGAAGTGTGCATGCACACACGCTCAGGTGTGTGTGCACACACGCACACGTTACTTCAGGTGTGCGTGCACACACGCACACCTTGCCTCAGGAAGGAAACACACGCACGCACATTGTCTTCTTTTGAATGATTTGTTCGAATTCACCAGGGTACATGGTCTTGACTGAAGCGCACCCAAACCATAAGAAGTGCACCTGCGGAAAGTGCGCCAACGTAAAATGCACCCACTGGACAACCTGGGGAAAGACAACGAAACGAAGGCGACTTTGGTGGAAAAAACGTGCCTCTGTGATGTTGCGCTGTAGCTCCTGGAATTGTGATACATGTTGCTATTCTGCAGGTCCGGGGCTGGCGTTCCTCGCGTACCCGTCGGCCGTCATCCAGCTGCCCATCTCGCCGCTCTGGAGCTGCCTCTTCTTCATCATGCTCTTCTTCGTCGGACTCGACAGCCAGGTACAGAGCCAGGGAACCAAGACTCAGGCAAACAGCACATGAGAATACTTTTGTGACAGAGAGACGAGGGCGGAAGAGGATGAGGCTCAAATTCCTGAGTCTTGAATTTTAAATTTTGAACTTGAAATTTTCTGAGGCCAAAAGGCCTTGGTCGGTGTTCGGAATTGTGAAGCTGCCAAGATCAGACCCTTTGGATCACATGTGGTAGTCTCTGCTCCCAAGCGCCAAGACTAAGTCTGATCTGACTGAGGAGTTCATGGGCGGTTCCAGGAGAGGGAGTGTCTGGCTCCTCAATGAACCGCCCTAATCTTGGACCCACCCCTGTAGCTGTTCATGGTGACTTGGTTTGTTCGGACTCCTCAGTTCTGCCTGAGGGTTCCATGTTTGGTCTGTTCCCAGTTCTGCACACTGGAGGATTCCATGTTTGGTCTGTTGTCAGTTCTGCACGTTTCATGTTTGCTCTTGCTCCTCAGTTCTGCACGCTGGAGGGCTTCATCACGGCCTGTGTGGACGAGTGGCCTCGCTACCTGCGGCCGCGCAAGGAGCTCTTCATCTTCGTCGTCTGCGTCATCTCCTACCTCGTCGGCCTCTCCATGATCACACAGGTACCGCCGGCTGAGCTGGGCCTTGATTCGATTCACACCGCAGTCGTGCAAACGTTTCACAAAACATGGAGGTGATCAGTGCAGTTTGTATTCGAAACTTGCCCATGGCAAAACAAGGGAACGTAGCAAGGTGGACACTTCCTCTGGTTGACCCATCACCTGTGCCGTTGAAACACGACTTGGTTGGAGCCAACTCACAGGAGCCAAGCTGCTGACCGTCTGGGGCTCTCTGACACCAACTTCAGAAGTCAGGGCCAAGTATTGCGCTTAACTCTTGTGAGGAATGTTTCACCGTGGCGGCTCAAAAGGGCCGTCTGGATCTCTCTGACTCAGTTCTGCTGACGTCAGCGAGGCGTGGGCTCGACAGGGCCGCTGATCCTGACTCTTCCGTTTGCAGGGAGGGATGTACGTGTTCCAGCTCTTCGACACCTATGCAGCCAGTGGAATGTGCTTGTTGTTCATCATCTTCTTTGAATGTATTGCCATATCATGGTCCTACGGTGAGTTCTCTCTCTCTCTCTCTCTCTCTCTCTCTCTCTCTCTGGTCCTCCCTGGAATTTCTTTCCGTGTGTGCCCTGAATTGTCTTTTAATTGGAGTGTTGGCAACGTTGACCTTGAATATTGTTGAACAATGAAGAAACGAACTTGTTTGCATCACGGAGGTTTGCAAAACGTTCGCTCCTTTTTCGACGTGCCCCAATTACCATACCAGAGACACAGACACCATTTGCTCACTTGTCTTTTGCTCCCATGGCAGTGCAAACTTTGGTGATCTGCGCCACCGATCTGGCAATTGATGCACCGCAGCTTGACCTGCGCATTGTGTTTGTTCTCCGCAGGGGTGAACCGGTTCTACGAAGACATCAAGGACATGATCGGCTACTACCCATTCATCTGGTGGAAGCTCTGCTGGGCCTTCTTCACTCCAGCCATCTGCCTGGTATAGATCCAGAGGACAGAGTCACGTTTCCCTTTCATCAACAAAAACGTTGAATGAAGCAGAATGGTTCTTCTCATTGTGTCCCTGATCCAGGACTGGGGCAGGCGGGTGTGTCCAAATGGTCGCCAAACCCAGGGGGGCCTGACTTTTCATCTCACAAATTTGATGACATGAGCTTGCGTGTGACGAATGTCACGGTGGAATGGGTGTGTCTTGCCCCCCCCCCTCTGTTCCAAGTCTCTGGGTTTCAGAATAACTCGTCTGCAGATTTGCTGATTTTGTTGGTTGTTGCTCCGCAGGGCGTGTTTGTGTTTCGGGTGGTGACGTACACCCCGATCGAGTACCTGGGCTACAAGTACCCGTACTGGGGCGAGGTGATCGGCTGGGTGATGGCGCTCTCCTCCATCCTCGTCATCCCGTTCTACATGATCTACATGTTCCTCACCACGCCCGGCTCCGTCAGACACGTGAGTCACGGTCAAGGTCAGACACCTGAGTCACGGTCAAGGTCACGTGAGTCACGGTCAAGGTCGCGATCAGAAGGCGTGGAGTCCAAGGCTTGGGGACAGAGTTCTGGTGTTGTTCAGGCTGCCGTGTTTTTTTCTAAGACATCCAATTTTCATTTCGTTCTCTCGAGCAGAATATTTTTGGGAGAGGTCCCCCCACTTTTTTCTGCAACTGAAGTTTTCATTTTTCTGGAGAAAAAAACCTCAACACGCAGAGTGACATCAACATCGTTGTCTCTAGATATGCAGATGTTCAGCTTCCGCCATTGCCCGAATTGCCCGAAGCCTTGCAGTGCGGGAGGGTTGTGACGCTGTTCTGAGTTGCTGAAGATTTCTCTGCTGTTTCAGAGGATCCGCGTTCTCTTCCGCCCCGTCGTGGACGAACCGATCCGCAGGAAGAAAGGTCTCTACACACAAGCGCAAATGAACATGGTTCCTTTGGACGCTACTGCAGTGTAATCAAGACTCACGCGTGGGATTGACTCACTGACATGGGCGCGGAAAGTCCTCAGAAGGTCCAGGAAGGGAGGAAGGAGGACATGGAAGTCACACTGTGGGATTCTATTTGCTGAAGAGAGTACAGCAGAGGAAGGAGGATTTGTTTTTGTGCAGGCTCACTGCAATCGTGCACCAGGCAATTGGAAAACGTGTGGAAGTTGGAGGATTTACACTCACTCTGATTCTCCGCACAAAACGAGTGACTTGACGTTTACTCGTGTTCTCCGCGATGGAAGATGTCGGAAGAAGATTTCATTGTTGACAATTGCATACTGCCCTCACACACACCCAAGGCGGAAGACAACGGAAGGGCAGTTCTATCGTTTAATCGTTTCTGACTGCTGCCAACGTTTTTCTCAAGCTGTGCACAACGTTGAAACTTTTGAGGTCGGATTTGTCTGTGAACGTCGCGGTGTTTCCTCACGACCGTTTCTTGGGCTTCAACTTGTGCTGCTTCGAACTTCCGGGAAAAACTTCTGGCATTTTTAGTCTGAGGTCAATGACAGAACCAGTTCACCATCAGAAGATGCTAGGTTCAAATTCATCTGGGTTCAATCCAGTTTGTTGTTGAACAGCTTTTCAAAGAACCAAAGGATGTTACAATGGACTGGCTGCAACCCGAACGGTTTCTGACCTGTCTGCAAAAAATTCCTTTCACCCGCAAGTTCTGTCGTCACAAGGCAAATCCAGAACAAGGTCGCTCGGGGTGGGAAGGGGCCGATTTCACATAGAGGACCTGGTTCCATGTTCGATGGAAGCCAGGGGACCTGCATTCTTTTCGCGGGAATTACAGAAACTTTCAACGTCCTGGGCACTGCCAAAGCACAAATTTTGAGCAGTGACTGAAACAAGTGCTGCAGTACAATGCTCAGTCATTTTTCCAGGGAACACACCACATGTGTAATGTGTGGGGTTTCACACAAATTCTCATGTACCAGCACCTGCGCTCGTGCTCCAATCACAATGCGTGATGTCTCTCCCAACTGAACTTGTCTTTTTTGTCAGAACATTTCACAAACAACATGCAGTTCAAGTTGTCCACTGCAAATTATTTGAAACTGGTTTGACCCTGAACATGCAGAAAATGAATGAAAAGCACACCTCCCACGAAAGGCAGAAGTGTTGCGTGGTGTGACAGAGTCTTCCTTTTGCGATGCGCAACTCGTTTCGTTTCCTCGTTTCCATGGAGACTGAACCGCATAATGCACAGTTGATTTCGTCCAAGCTTTGTGAAAGCAATAATGGTGCATTGAATACTTTTGTGTACGTGTACATAATCTGAGGAAATGTAATTCAAACGTGTACATACAGTACGCACTGTTTCTGGTTGACCACTGTACGTAAGTAGTACCTGGTTGTTGTGTTGTCCACACGTTTTGTAGGCCTTCAGTTTTCAAACACAGTACCAAGCACAAAAAATCGGAATATCATTTGCGCACTGCTTTTGTTGGTGTGAACTTGGGAACACACGTTTCTCCGATCTCCAATTCCAATACATTTCAAAGTGACAAGTAAAGAAGCACTGAAGTGGTGTGACTTGCACGTTCAGCAGGTGTCACAGCTTCAGTTTGCTTCACGACGCTCCAGGCCTGCAGACAGTTGGTTGTGAATTTGCGCCAGCAAACTCACAGAGAAAACAGTCTGCGTGCACCTCCCCAGTTTGAAAAGAATGTTTTTGCTGTGAAAAAGCGCCACCTAGTGCTCGCACCACTGAATTCATTTCTTGTTCACTGCACAAGTTTCCTCGGTCGTTGCACAGAACAGACCCACCAAGATGCAACCCTGTTGAGTCCTTGTTTGTTCACTGTTTGCAGAGTCTATTGTGTCCAAAGCTTCCTGTACAACTCGTTGAGATTTGCAAAAGAAGCCACGGAGTGTGTGGCTTCCCACTTTACTGCATTGGACTTTCAGTGAAATAGCTTAGTGCATTGGGGAAGAGACCCAAACGGGTTCTCATCTGCCAGGCAATGTGCAGTTGTTGAGATAAGTAGTGTGCACGTACTCGTAATCATTGTGTCTGTAAAAATACAACAAGACTGTGTTCGTGTTTGAACAAATTTGTGTGTTTCGTGGACCTTTCACTTTTATACTTTTCTATGTCGCAAAGACGTGTTGTGAGGTGCGTGATGCAAGATGGGAAACTCACTTTGAATTGTATTCATTTCCCTGAAGGTCCGTGTGAGGCCTGCCTCTCTTCTATCTGAAACTGATCACACCCGAGAGCGGTGTCGCAAATTGAGCCAGTGCACTGCGGCTCTTCAGAGCTGTCACAAGAGCTTCAACATACGAGTTGTTCTCAAGAGGGACAAGACACAGCTCTCCACTGACAAAAATACAAAAAGTTTCCAGTTGTGGCCTCTTTGACTTTGGCCTCTGACTCTCAAACCTGGGGGTGTGGAAATTCACGTGTTTTCTGCTCAAAACGGAGTTTTGGTGCCGAGAATGTAGGTTCCCGTGTGTGAGCAGCGTGTGGTTTGTTTAGATTTAAACTGACTTGTCTTTCAAAAGTCAGTCGCTTCAAAAATATACGAGTTCACCAACTGGTACGTACTGTACATGTACAATTCCATGTCGAACTGTTGTGACTTTGCCAGCAATAGCTCACGAACCAGTGATGCCTGTGTGGAATGGACTTGGTGTGCTGCTAGTCTTGGCTTCAAAGTTGTTTGAGTGAGTGAAAGACCGACATTTCCTCTCACCAACTCCAATTCAACTCGTTTCAGAGAACAACAAAGTTCCAAAAGGAATGATGAGGAACGTAGCTGTCATGGTTGTACCAAAATGAAACTGACCTCTCAATTTTACACAGGAACAGATTCAACGAACCTCTGAGAACATTTTCCTTTGGGGGAAGTTTTCAAAAAGTTTGTCCCGTTTGCGACTGCAGATTCTGGTTTCACTCGCTTGGCTCCAGTGACAAGAGCCTCAGATATGACAGCAACTGATGACTTTGTTGTTTGGGCCTGTGTGCCACAATCACTTTGACTTGTTGAGTGGTAAAGCTCTTCAGGAAGGAATGCAAAGGTCAGTGTCCGACTGCTTCACCCAATAGGACATGCATTGGGCGGAATTCAGAAAAAAAACCCACCCAGTATTCAGGTGTGCGCACTTGTTCCCAAGCAACATTTGATGGTTGTTCGAGAATACAGCGCGCGAAACCAGATTCTCACATGGTCGTCGTTTGGCGTTGGGACACCCCCCCACCACACACACACACACACACACACACACACACACACACACACCGACTTTCTTTCGGTGGTTTCAACTTCTTTTTTTGTTTCTTCTCACAGAACATGTTTTTCGCATTCATCCTTCCAAAAGAGCTGGTCTGGTCTGTCGATCCATTGCACACGTTGTTGCGCACCCCCTCTTTCTGCATGGATGTGAGTGAGCTGTGTGCTTGGGAGTTGAGTCTGCTGGAAACGTAAAGTTCTCCACCACACAGTGTACAAATCTAATCTGTGTCACCACTCAATGTATTAAACTGGATGTACCTCAGAAATAAAAACATATTTATCGTGGCAAAACATTTGTTCTTGTACAGTGTATTTCAGGAAGGTGCGCTTTTGCTTTCGAAACGACTCCAACACTTGCCTGATTTCAGGGACTCTGTTGCAGATTTTGATGAATGTACTTTTTCGTTGCACATGGCCCTAAAATCAGACAATCACACAAAATAATCCATTTTTGACACCAACCTCAAGTCATGCTTGAGAATGTCAGCCCAAAGAGAAGAAGCCAAGCGAACGCGTGTGGACGTCGGATTTTCGTGAGCTGTCCCTTTGGCGGGAACCTACGGATGTTCTTGGATAAGTCGCAGAACGAGAAGCAGCCGGTTTCGTGCTGCGAGAGAAAGTACGCATCAAAATCCTTGTTTCTGGTCAGATAGGAGTGAAATTTTCATGCGAGGTAGTTCTGCTTTTATCATGGATTCGAACTGCAAAAGGTGAGTGCATCTGAAGGTGTGACGTCGCGTTGTGAACCAAGAATGAAGCAGACAAGTTTTTGGATGAAATCCAAAGCGATTTTCAGGCACCCGTAGAATAGAACCACGGGCACAGTGGAGTGTGTGTGTGTGTGTGTGTGTGTGTGTGTTCCTTTGCGTTGTGTTGGCGCACTGAATGAGTTCGACCCTGTAGCGGATCCAAGGGCTCCTCTGGTCCGGGTCGGAACCTTCATCTCAGTGAAGTGCGCGCGAGACTGCCCACAATCCAGACCAATTCAGACTGTTTCGTGTGGTGCCGTTGACTCGTGTGTGTAAATAAAATGAAGAAAACTGCCAGGCCCGATATCACTTCGGATGTCTGATCAGACTGGCCTGAAAATGCAGACTTGACCTGACAGGGTCAGGACCCTGCAATGTGTACAGGTCTGTCAGGCCCTCCACACATGAACCAAATTTCCCACCAAACACCGAGAAGTTTCGTCAACAGAACGCTTCTTTTTCCACCAAAATTGAGCATCAAAAAAGGGGTGTGTCTGCACAGCCAGAACGCACAAGGGGTACTTGTCACAGGTGAAGAAAGAACAGGTCAAAGTGTCACATCGCCAGAAGTGTGCGTTGGAGGACAGGTTCTGTGACGGCTCGTTGTGTTGGTCAGACAGCGGCTGGAGACGGCAGACACGCGGGCGGCGGTGCTGCCCCCCACGGCGGCAGGCGGCGCGGCGGCGGCGGCGGCGGCGCTGTCGGACGAGGCGTACTTCTCAAGCTACGCCGACCTCGCCGTCCACGAGGACATGATCGCTGACCGAGTCCGCACAGTCACATACAGGTCGGGTCCACACTGTCACATACAGGTCAGGTCTGCACAGTTACATACAGGTCAGGTCCACACAGTCACCTACAGGTCAGGTCCACACCATCACATACAGGTCAGGTCCACAGC
>JAAUXT010048060.1_pt1 | contig 14634 bp, 14 predicted proteins | sample 7278171 | NCBI WGS metagenome assembly JAAUXT01 (sample SAMN14350112, study PRJNA611818) | marine sediment metagenome | isolation source: surface marine sediment (1.8m) | place: French Polynesia: Moorea | collected 2018-08 | reverse complement strand
TTTCCAACATTTTCTGACTGGGGTATTGGTAGATTGGCACAAACGCTGCCCGCGGCTGATTCTCCACTTGAAAGTCTAGTTTGTTCGAGCCTTTGAAAAGGAAGCGTGTCAGGAAGAAGACGAATCTTCTGTGATTGAGTTTGCAGAGGTGTTGACACTTTCACGCGCCTGCAGTCAAAAGAAGTAGCTCGACATCTCCTGCGACGTGGATGTTTTGCTCAGACATGTGTGTGATTTTTGTTTGTTGCAGACTTCCAGGACCCGTATGGTATTGTGGTGTTACTGCAAAACGACTTGGTAGTGGTGGACCTCACATCTCCAGGGTGAGAAACGCTTGCTATATATATTTCCACCGTGGGGCTTTACATTCTCGTGAGGCCCTGGACAGCAGACGCTGTTTTGTGCATCTACGTGCGTCATACTTTGACATAAAGAGCCGGTCAGTCTCTGACTGACCCATTTGCCTCTTGATCAAAGAAAGCCATTTGGAGCATTAGAGTGACAGAGCAGACAAGCAGCTTCGGCAGACTTGCCGACAATAGGCTTCTCGTGGAAGTGATGCTGGAGGCTGAAAAAACAACTTGTCGGTTTTAACAAATTTAGAGAAATGTCTTTTGCGTGTGTGAAATGCAAATGGATTTGTGCTCATTGCCAACGTCCAGTGAAGCGTTGAGTTGATTAGGCGCGGCTGGTGACAGAAATCCAGCGTTTTCTTGCTTCCGAGTTTTCTTGTTGAGTGCCAATTTCTGCCATTAATCAGTCGGGTATTCCTCTGGTGCTTGATATGAAGGAAGTAGATGTGAGCACTGCAGTGACGGTGCTTTTGAAAGTTTGCTTGAATTTGAGACTAAAAGCACGTGTTTTCTTGCCTTGTAGCTACCCATGTTTTGAGAACCCGTACCCCATGGACATACATGAATCTCCGGTGACAGCATGTCAGTATTTTGCCGACTGCCCCACAGACCTCATCCCTGCTTTTTACTCAGTCGGCGCCAAACAGAAACGAACGGAGGGATTTAGTGAAAAGGTACACTGCAAACGGCGGGTGCTTTGTTTTGTACTGCCTGCATCTTTGTTGCATAAGCCTGCAGATTACGTTGCACCGCTAATGGACAGTGATGTCAGTGCGTTGCCCACAGTCGGCTCACGGATTATCACTCATCGTTATCTCGTCTCTTCCGCACAAACAGGACTGGCCTGTGAGGGGTGGTGAATGGGGAGCAACGACGCAGAGCTATCCAGAAATCATGATCACAGGGTACGTCCACGTCGCCGTATAGTGTCTTTCATGCTGACAGCGGCTGTTGGTGCAAATGTGGGAATGTCCGAAAGCATCGTTGTTTTTCATCGTTCAACAGTGACAGTCACAAATGAAATTACAGGATCCACAAAAGAATTCATTTTTCTGTGCAATTTGCCAAATCTCAGAAATTTTGCAATTCCCAATGCATCATTTTGATTCATCTCGTGTGCTTCAGCAGAAATGCGTCAGGTTTCCAATGTTGAGCTCGCGCGTGTTACAGGCACGCGGACGGATCTGTGAAGTTCTGGGACGCGTCGATGGCGACGCTGCAGGTGTTGTACAAGGTGAAGACGGCCAAGCTGTTTGACAAGTCGCGCTGCCGCAGCCCGGACGAGAACGACGACCCGTTCGCCGTGCAGCACCTCGAGATGTGCCGCGAGTCGCGCCTGCTCGTCGTCTCCGGCATCACCCACATCATGCTGTTCCGCTTCAGCAAACAGGAGGCCTCCGTCGAACCCACCGTGAGTGAAAGTTCTCGAGCTGCAGTCACTGTATGCGTGATGGAGGTCAGTGTGGCAGTTGTACACACGCGATTGTGCCTTGTGTTTGTCTTCAGACTGGAACACACCTGGTTCGTTCCCTCAAGACTCGGTGTTTTTTCTTCATTTCTCCAAATTGATTCGAAACAAAGAGAGCGGGAAGGTTTTCTTTTGGCCTCACTTTTTCTTGGACTTTTTGCTGTGTTGAATTGATTCAAGGTGACAGTGTGCAGAGGCACAGAAATAAAAGAGGCATCTGATTGTTTTTCGTTTTCCTTTTTTTTTTGAGGAACAATCTTTTCTGCAGTTCTTCACAAAACGTATCCCTGCTTTCATTCGCGAATCTTTGCGAGCATCGCTTCGCCGATTTCGACTGATGTGATTAGATGCGGGTTGAGTAATTGTGCTGTCACAAGTGGAGCGCTCATGATTACTCAAAATTTGAGGAAGTCAGGGATTGTAAACGTTCTTTCCATTTTGTTCCCACAAGAGCAACACCATTCAATCCTCCCTCGCAGGTGCTGGAGATCAGCATAGCGTACGAGATCTTCGACGACCTCGACTCCCCGGAGGTGGAGTGTGTATATCCCCCGAACCCACCGCCCAAGCCAGCGCTCGGGTCGACGCAGAGCGGCAGCATCGGCTCCTACTCCTCCAACGCCTCCGATGGAAAGGTCCGTGACGGTTTTGGATACTCGTGGGAATTGGCCGGGAGGGGAGAAGGGCAACGAATACATCGATCAACGTGCAGAATCTCCGATGTGGCGACTGCATTTGTTCAATTTGAAGAAATTGATGTGTTTTTGTTGCCCGCATTTCGTAGGAGGCGCAGACGAGCGTCAAGGTGAAGGCGGGCAGTCGGAAGTGGTCGGCCGGCTACCAGCCCGACCTGGTGGGCGTGCTCACGTGGACGGAGGGCGAGCCGCCGCCGCCCATCACCGCCGTGTCCGTCAACTCCCACTACGGGCTGTGAGTAGCGCGGCAGGCCGGCAAGAGCCGCGCTCTGAACAAATGACCGAGCAGTGGCCCTCTGAATCCGCTGTTTTGTCGTGGTGTCACAATCAATGAACAGGACGGAAGCATAATGATTTCATAAAGCTCGATGCAAGGTCAAGTGAATGCGAATTGTCCGTCGGCATCTCATCTCCCTTCCTGTGTGTTCGTATTTGATGTTCATGAAACTTGCACGCACATCAAATTACTTTGTGATTGATTTGATGTGGCGACTCAGAAGTGTCATCATTCTTTCACAGGCTGGCGTTTGGAAACGAATGTGGCCTTGCTATTGTCGATATTGTCCAAAAGTCGTGCTTACTCAACATGGGGACTCCGGACCTCTACGGTGAGCAAGGAAAGAAAATCCAAAATGAAAGAAATATGTGGAAAGGGCGTGTCTCTGTGCATTCTTGTCTGCGCCCGTGTGTTTGCGTCTCGATCGAAACACGCTTTGTGGAATATTACTTTGTCATCTTGGGTTGACAGTTGTTTATCCCTTGCCAGGTTCGATGGACCCATACTCCCGGGTGCCGCGGTCCCCCAAGTCGAGAGGTCAGCAGTCTCGACCGCTGGGTCTGGAGGGTCTGTCCCAGCCGTACGAAGTGCAGGAGTGCAAGTCTCCCATCAGTGATCAGGTGGGTGTTTTTAATCCAGCGTTGCTGACATGTCTAGACTCGCACAGCGTGATAGGTCACGTTGGAAATGAGAGAAAATGTGAAAAGGATTGTGTTACCAAATGATTTTCAAAAGTTGGTCGAAGATCTTTGTTCAGATAATGCGTGGAACAGAGTGTCTTTGACGGTATCATGCACAGCTGAATTGACTTCTAAGATTGCGTGTCTTTTGCGTTCGAGATGACAATGATACGATGTTACCCAGGCGCGTCCTTGTGAGCGAGCCTACATTGGCAATTGTTGGAGCCCTGACATTCTTGGGAGGGGGGAGTACCACACTTCAGAGGGGGTAAGACTTCCCTTTGCTTTCGACCCTTTCTTTCCCCCACTGTGGACAGAATTTTGGCTCAGTATACCAGGGGGGGGTGTCAACTCCAAATTCGGGGCAGGCCCCACCTGGCATCTAGGTTGGTCCTAACTCTTCCCCAGGCAGGTCTTGGGAAGAGAGCATGACCTTCCTGGCTAGGTAAGCCCAACCCACCTTCAGAAATAGAATTTCAGGGCAGGTCCTGCCCCATCACCTGCCTCAAAAATCTCAAGCCTCCCAATGCGCCTATGTTTGAGCTCTGCTTTCTTGTTTGAATTTGAACCATGATGTTAAATTTTTCACAGGATGTCTTTTGTGAACAGGTTTCTTTGCATGAATTTACAGAAAGTCCATTGGCAGTGGGTCCATGATTTTACTTCTGGAAAACATTCGCACTCAATTGAAAACAACACTGCACATTTTGACATTTCACTATCTGGTCAGCACTTCCACAGTGGCCGTAGACCAAACTCAATGATACCATGTCGAGACTCTTTTTCCTTTTTTTGATCTTTCACACATCGAAACGCACACTTTCAAAACTGAATTCCTCTGGACTCTTTCACCACAAAAACTCATCCAGCGCACACCTCTCCACAGCACAGAACGCCGTATTTCTCAATCGCGTCTGATGCCTTTCGTTGAATTCTGATCTGCAAAGGATGAAGAGGACACACATCACCCAGTATTTGAGCCCGACGTCCGGAAATCCATTTACTCTGTTTACCAGCACATGCTGCGACAAAAACACCTCCACAAGCAATCTCAAGTATCGCAGGTTGTTACAACCACTCCTTTTAAGTGTTGCCTCCCCACCAAACATGTGTAGTGTAGGCAGTGCGCGGCGGAAATGAACCCGTTCCGTGAGAGAGCTGCTGTGTGTGAACACGGCTCTGCGCTTTGACCTGCTGATTGTGTCCAGTATGTCGTAAATGACGTTGACGTGACAACTTTGCAGTGTTCATGATCCTCGATGTTCGTGCTTCGTATTTGATTGACGTTTTTATTCGCTTTTGGTGCGAGTCGTTTGTTGGTTGAGTTGGGACAAGTACAGCAGATTTCCGTTGTAAAGTTTTTCTTCTGGTGGATTTTGGGTTTTGTGTGTCAAGTCAACTTCGTTGTTCCGCGGGCTGTCTTGGGGCGAAAAATGATGGATGGAGATTCAAACCATTTTGCTTGGACGATCGTGCAATGGCCACAAATGTTAAAGCTCAAAATCTCATTTGCCCTGGTTTGATTGCACAAAGTTTGATTTGCTGATAGACACGTTACATACATTCTGAAGTGGCCCATAACCTTGTTTGGTGGGTCGTGTTTTATTCGCCCTTGGTGCACGGCCTCAGATTGCTGGTTGTGGTGCATTCTATCAGATTCCTATCAGATTACCAGACAATCAGCCACAGGCATTTGTACTCAAGACTCCTCGTTGTGTGAAAATTAAATGCAAAACGCTCCTGTGCAGCTCATGTTCATGTTGCTTCTTTGGGTGCACATTTTTCTGTCGTTCGCCGAGGACGCACATGTTGATGGATGGGTCTTCGTTTCTTTCTATTTCTGTGTGTCGGAAGCATGAAGTTGCAAGTGTTTGCAACACATTTTGAAAACAAAGACGAATCCGTTTCAAGATTCTTCGCCTGTGATGAGTTTTTTAGGTCGGCGTTTGTGTGCGATTCGTTCATCTATCGAAGTGTTTGGGACTTACTTTTCATTTAAAAATCATCATATTTTGCAGAAGTTTGATTTTTTCTGCTGACTTTGAGTTTGTTTGGTTTGTAGCAGTTGTGGGTTTGTGTTTATCGTTGCAGTCAAGTCATGTGTCAGGGAGTGGAGGAGCGGCCGCGGCGGGGCAGCCGCCGCCGCGCCCGCCGCCGCCGCGCCCACCCCTCCCCGCGCTGCCCGGCAGTCCCACGGTGCGCTCGGTCGGCCACAAGCGGCCTTTGTCGCAAGGCCAGCATCTCGCCGCCATCGTCGAGTCAGCTCCCCAGGGTCAGGCCCAGCAGGAAGAGGGCGGGGAGGAGGAGTCGGAGGCGCCCAGTGGCGCCGCCTGCGGGGACGAGTGGGTCGCACTGGATCACCAGGAATCAGTCGAGTCGAACAAGTCTAAAAAGTCCGCTTCTACCCCCTCACAGTCGAGCATTGACGAGTGCGTCGAGGCGACGGAGGATCTGACGTCGAGCGGGGAGGTGGAGACGGCGAACACGAGCAAGGAGCAGGAATCTGAGGGAGTTGATCTGGAGGATATCGACGCGATTGTGGCGGAGTTCGAACAGCTGCGAAAACAGTCGGAAGAGCACGATGCCAAAATGGATGCTCACTACGCGAACGATCGCAAAGCTGTTGGTGCCAGCGAATCAAAAGTCATCACAGACAAAACTGATGGAACTGTAGCATTCAAGCCCAAAAAGCCATTGGGCTATTCTAAGTCATTACCTGTTCAAACCAGCAGTACTAGCCTTCGAACTCGTGAAATAGTCGAGTCACAAAGTGACAATTTACACGAGGTACGACCAGAGCGATCCTCCGAGTCAAGAGTGAACGGAGGCAGCGAGGAGAACCTTCTGCACAAAGACCACGCGGACGGCCTGTACTGTGCTTGGGACAGATCAAAGCGAGACTTGTCCAAAAAGAGGCGCGGTGGCTCCTTCTTCAACAAGTGGAGGAACAAGGACAAAGCTGCGGAGGAAAGCGACTCGGCCTCTGCGGAGCACAGCGACGCAAACCCCGAAGCCGCGAGCGATTCTGAGCGCAAAGACTCGAGTAGCGGCATCATGCGGCGACTGAGCCGCATCGTCAAGAACCAGGCGGCGGAGGACGCCGAAGACTCGGGCGCCGCGGGCGCGGGCAGCGGCCTGACAAGCCCCAGGAAGCGTAAGTCGCGCCTCGACCAAAAGATCAGCTTCGTGGACTTGTCGATGGAGGAGGTACCAAAACACCCGCCCGTCAAGAAGATGACGTACGGAGACCACGTCCACGTGGGTACGTGCCTCACTTACGTCCCTCCTGCCTCGTGCTGGTGGTGGTCATGTGGTGGTTGAACCCCGTCTCACCAAGTGTTCCCTGCTAGCTCCCCCTGCCTGGAACCAACACTCAGACTTGCATTGCTTATGCAGCACTATTTCTACAACACTTTACTCACTCACTTGCACGCACTCACTCTTTTCATAAGGGGGTGGCCGGTTTATATTCCGACTAATTGCCTTCATTTGCAGATGATTAGCGCGACATTGCGGCCCACAGTTTGGTTGTGCATCGAGTCCTGTGGAAGAATGCTAATGGAGACGGCGGGCCTGCGCCATTGTGCTGGGAACGTTCTGCCTGAGGGGGGAATCTGACCCTCGAATAACCTACTCTCATTAGCTGTTTACTCCCTCGACTTCCTTCTGCAGAAATCTTGGGAGGACGAAAGTCTGTGAATGACCCCACAGGAAAGGAAATTCATTGTTTTCGAGACGTTAGTGGTCACATGCTCTCCACGTAGACTTTTGCCAATTGTGAAGTAAATGAATGTTTCACCAGCGACGTGTCTGTTCTCAGTGCAAGGACGCCCCAGGCCTCCTGTGTCGAGCGCAAATTGTTGTTGCTTTTTCTCTTCCCAAGCTGTGAACTCAACAGGCTCGCGCGGCAGTTTTCCGCAGTGTCGAGAAGTGTCGCTCGTATGTGGAGTGAATAATGTCTGTGCGAGGTTCTTTCAGGCTGCTGATTCATTTGATGTACACGAAAACACTGCCAGCAACACCAAGCGTCTGTAAATCGCAGAATACTAATCAGTGCATTTACTGTTTCTTTCTCTGTTCTTTTGTGCAACAGATAAACGGTGTGTGTCTTAGTCCTACTAATACAAAGCAAAAGAGACCACACCCTGAAATGAAACGGACAAAGTCGCAAGGTACCCGCAAAATCCAGAAAGCGCAAAGCAGTGCTTCCATGGATGACACTAACTTTGGAGGTGCTTTGGGTTATTTACTCTTTTGTTTGGTGGTTATCCCAAAGTGGCGAGTGACGTGTTTTGTAAATAGGACGTAAGACAAGGAGAACGTCGTTGTTTGTTGATTTGTACGCCCCGTCCCGTCTTGCAACTGTGGACGTCGTACACTCCCGTGATGTGAGCTGGTGGGGTGGAACGATGTTCGTGACAACATGGTACAAAATAACAAACAAATCAAAACGGGTTTAGACGCTTGTAGAGACAAATTTGAGACGAATCACCATTTTGGGAGATCAGCGTTCCGCTTTGGTTGCGTTAGTTTGATATCGTTGAGTTTGAGTCTGTAATTCCAGTTGAGCCTGTGTTGGTCGAAACCTCTGGTGAACGTACGACTTCTGTTTCGACTTCTGTTTCGACTTCTGCTTCCTGCATGATTTACCGTTCAGTTGACGCAGGCTGGTGCTGTCTTCCTCCTCGTTTTCTGACAAGTGAACTTCATTCGTTTCACTTTCAGTTCACGCACACTGTCCACGAGAGTTTCTTTCTTTTTGCAGACATTGCGCTTTTGTTGAAATTTCTTACACGAATTAGTTTCCAAGGTTTCAGATCATTTTTGCCAAAAGACCACAACTTGGAAGCAGTCGTGTTACAGAAATTTAGGCACATGCCACAAGCTGAGAAAGCAGGGTCAGAGGATAAAGGCGCAAATCCTTACTCGTCAATCAGACAGTGAAAAGTTGTCATTGTGAAAATACGGATTGAAAGCAGCGAAAGAAGGAAGTACCGGCCCCATGCTTTTCGTACAAGTTGGTGAAACGTCAAATCTGACTTCCACCAAAGTAAGTTAGCATTGCAAACCTCGTGGATCTGAAACCTTTCCCAATCAACAATGAGTTTTTGTTTTCGCTCCTTGCTATTCATGGAAGATGCACTTACAAAACTAAAAGTTGACGCCCCATGCACTATAAGTGGTGTGACATGCGCCAATTCTTTTGTGTCGTCAGATCAGTGTCCAGTTTCCTCGTTTAGTGGTGTGGTCTTCGCAGTGAAACATAAACTGAAATCAAAGGATTTAATGAGACTGTAAAAACAAAGCAGATTACGCGGTTTTGCTCACTTTTTAGCACTGAAGGAATTTTTGACAAGCATGCGTAGAATTTAGTAGCGATTCTACTAACAACGCAGACAACCTCAAGTTGTGTTGCTGTTCTATGGCAGCCTCCTTCGCTTGTACATTTGCACAGATTAAAGTTGCCCAGCTTTCGTGTGCCTGAACAGTCACGAATGAGATGAAAATGGCAGTTCGTGCAAATTTTGTGTTGAAGGACATGAATTATGATCAAAGTTTCTCAGTTTTGATTCGGGTCGTAGAATTAGCCGTGTGTGTCGTCTCACGCGAAAAGCATCCTTGTGTCTGGTGGTGGCAAGTCGTATGAGCGTCACATTCGCGCCAATTAACATTAAGCATTGATTATGTATTGTATTGTTTCTTTGTACCTTTTGCGTCCCTGCTCACATCCCAACCTTGTGCAGATAACCCAAGTGGCAGTGAAGACGCAGACAGACACCTGTCAACTTCTGGCGGGGGTCGTTTTCTCATGCCTCCCTCCCACCCGTCACTCGGTAAAATACATCATCCAATCGTTGGCGGCGAGTCGGCTACACTTGCTGTCATTTCAGAGTGGTCCACCCAGCCAGCAGCAATGTCCGAATGTTTGAGATTTGAGGCATTCGTTTGGATGCAATGAAATTTTTGGACCAGAAACTTCTCACATCAGACATTCGCAAGTGCAGCCGATCCGATTTTCATTGATGACCTGTTTGTCCCGCCTGAAGTTTTCTTCAACATTCTGTCGTGATATTTTTGAAACAGAAAGGACAAGCAAGCCACAAGTCGGTTTTCGCTTTCTGTTTCTCTCGACGAAAACATCCTTGTTCCGAAGCAGAAAGCGAATACCCAGTTGAAGTGCTCTTGTACATATTTTTTCTCCCTCTGAGAAGCTTTCAGAAATGTTGCACATTGGCAGTTCATGCCTGGCCCACTCTCACACAATTAACTTTCAGAAAATTTTCAGTTCAACTTTCAGCAGTGTTCAGAAACCAGTTTTATTCGTCTTTGCTTTGCTCGACTTTTCTTCTCTGCTTCCAGCTGTCCCATTCATGTAGAGTCCAGTTTCTTTGGAGAGAAGTCTGTTTTGCAGATTTGGCTCTCCATTTTCTTCACACCTTCTGTCCTGCAGTGCTCGATGAAGAACTTTGAAAAGTGTTCGTGTTCGGTGTGAGTGAATTGCTTTGTGCCTGAGGATGGGGCCTTTAGTCGCACCACTTCAATGCAAAATTGTTCAGTAGTTTGTGCATGTTTGTCAGCGGATGACAAGTCAATGCGAGAATGAAAGAACTCTTTGACTTTGGAGGCACCCACGACCACGGGATATCAGAGAGAGAGAGAGAGAGAGAGAAAATGATCAAAAGATGTATTTTGGGGGAAATGAGTTGAATTTCTGATACGCTCGTGGGTCGCAGTCCGGTCTTTGTTGAAAGAGGTGTTGAAAGAGGCTTCCTGTACGGAATGCCGCCGGGCGCATGCCCTGGTACAGCGTGGGGGGGGGGGGGGGTGCAGGAAGACTTGCAAGTGGTATCACTTTTGCTGAAGGCACATTTCCGTTCATGACAGCAGCACTTGGTGACAGAATGCTCCCAAGTCGTATTTGTCCGTGTGAATGTCAAGGAATTATGAGATGAGAACACCCTGCATGGCGTTCGTGCAGTTTTGCTTTTCAAAGTTCTGTCATTTCCAGCTCCAAACGCAAATGCTTGCTGCCCTGACTAACACCTTTCTTCATTCCGCATACCGGTTTATCTATATTGCGCAAGATTTTGAACCAAACAGACTTATATTTTGTTGGTCAACTGACCTCCTGCAGTACATGTGACTGGACTATGTCGGAGTAATGTGAGAACAAGTTTTGAGCAGTAATCCACAGTGGCTAGCTTTCGTCATTCACCCGAGTAGATGTAGCACAGCTTTTGATGTGTAGGTGACAAGAATCCCAGGAAAGTTGCAATTTGCTGAAATGTAAAGTAATAATGCGTGGTTTGGTGCCGCCCACTGGGACATGGCAGACAAGACGGACAGCACCTTCTCGCGGTCGCGCAGCTCGAGCATCTCCAGCATCGAGAACGTGAGCAAAGAGGCCATCACTGCAGTCGTGTTCGCCGACGCGTTCTGCAGGAAAACAGGTGACCAGCTCGTTTACCTGAACAAAATTAAATTATAATTTGTTCTCCGTTCAGTCCAGCTCGTTGAAACCCACAAGATGCCCGTTTTGGCGCTTTGGGTGTGGTCAAGTGGTGCTGTCAAACCCGTCACTCGGTCCAGCAAAGCCAAGGGCTTGATGACACTGTGCCTCTACGGAGCGTCGTTCAATGTGAGTTTGTTGCAGATGCGTTCACATCGCCGTGCCTGTACGTGGGCACGAGTCTGGGTTCCTGCCTCGTCATCTTGCTGCAGCTGCCGGCGGAGGGAGAAGCGCGCAAGACGCAGCCCGTCGTCGTGTCGCCCAGCGGTGCGTTCCTCTCGGCGGTGAAGGGGAGGGGGGTGGGACAGCCATCGTTTTGCAATTGTGCGTGTCACTTGTGCTCCTTTCTTTGCACACAGTTGCTCTGTGTGAAATCTGATGTCGTGGCATGACGTTGCGACGCGTGTCCCACGGCGTGAGACGTCGCAAAGCAGTGGGTTTCGCTGCCATAATTGACAGCCGACTGCAGCAGAAAATTGTGCAAATGACGTCAAAACTTGGCTTGTCTTAGCTTCAAATTCTAACCTTCCAGGACAAAACCAGGCAAGATAATTTGAAGGGACCCCTACGAACGTCGTTGTTTTCTGTCTTTGCAGGTACAATATTCCGGTTACAAGGTGCAATACGGACCATGTCGTTTTTGGACAGCAACGGCCTCCTCATCCCTTCCATGTCCGAGCAATGGAAGGATGAGAAGGAGAAAAAGTACACCAGTAAGTTGCAAAGTAAATATACCGTTTCATTCTAAGCATCCATGGCATCCCCACTGGACTGACATCACTGTGGTTTAGATGTCGGATAGCGAGTCTCACACGGTGAACTAGACGTAGGTACAGTACGGGTTGATTTGCGCACAACACCTCTCATAGACGGTGCACTTTCTCGAATTCTCGCTTCACTCCTGTGATGTGTCAACTGGTGTTTTGTCGTTTTTCTTCCATCAGTGTTTCAGCTTATTTCTGCTTTGTGTAATTGAATTATCATTCTTCGGTTGTCGTCAGGGATATCTGTTGGGATTTTTGGTGTTGTACGAGTACAAAAGCCTCGTTTCACGGACTCGTGCACCTGGAATCCCTGTTTGATCACAGAGCGGTTGTGCCGAGCTCTGCAGTTGTTCAGAAAAGTTTTGCTTTTTCGGCCTTTGACTCGACGAAGTCGGGTCTGTTCTGTACTTCGTGCGCCAAAATGTGAGCACGTCCATGAAATGGTATTTGGCATATTCTCGTTTTGGTTGGTTGTTCCCATCACTCAGTAACTTGGGATTTTTCTGCTGTCTGTGAATTTCCCACTGTTCGTGTCGCCCTCTTGAACTGCAATCTGCAAGTCAACAGTGTGTTGAGCGAAGAAGTGATTGTTACTGTCCGCACAAGTGATACTCGTTCTGTGCGTCGACTCGTGCAGAGAATTTTGAGAAAGTAGAAGCTGTCTTTCCTGATCAGACTCTTTCTAGCCGTGTTCTTCGGGGTTGTTGCTGTTGTGGATTTGCTGTTGACTATCTCTTCATCGCAATAAACACTAAATGTAACGTGTTTGAACTTTTAGGAAGAGCGGATTTTAACTTGGGTAATGTTTTGTTTCTCTTGAAGCTAACATTACACCCAATTTGTTTGAAAGAATCTCTTTTGAACGTTGCTTGTAGAAGTATGAATGAAAGTCTTGAAAGGTTTGAGTTTTGCATCATGCAGACTGCACTTTCAAATAGACAAAGTTGAATTCAGTTTCAGAACGACTAGCTAGAGATGAAACACGCTTGGTTTTGTTGATCTCAGATTTCAAATGAGTTCTTGAGTTCAGCAGCACACTGTAATCTTCCGTTCAGAAGAGGAGGAGGGGTGTTTGGATTTTTGGCTCTTCAATTGTACTTCAGAATTCATTTGATTCACTAAGGCTGGAAGAAGCCAAATTGGTTTTGTCTTTCGTTCTGTGCACGTGTTATTTTGTTTTTCAATGTGTGCCGGCTTTCTGAAATTCAGGTCTCATCGATCGATTGTTGTCTTTCTATCTTCGACTCTCTTGCTCTGTGTGAGAATCCTGATGTCTCAGTTTGTGGTATTTACTTCAGATGAAATCGTCTGCTCGTCTCTGTTTCACTTGTGAATTTCTTCCTCAACAGGGCAACAGTCAGTGTCGAGTATGAAGGCAGGAATGTCTCCTACATCTTCCACGGAGCAGAATTGTGACCGGCAGTTCGGTATTTTGTGTTCAGAGAAACATGCCAGGGTAAGTGTGAGCAGTTCTCTTTGTTTTTCGCTGGTCATAGTGGAGAACAGGACGAATGTTGTGTAAATTTTGTGTCCCGTTCTCACAGCTTACCATGCAAATGAACGTCATCACCAAAAAAATTGCAGTGCTTATTGATGAAAAAAGAAAGTTTTGAATTCCTTTTCATAGGTCATTTCCCTGCCATCCCAGACGTGTGCCTACAAAGTGAAAATCACAGACACCTCGGTTGTGTGCGCTGCACAAGTCGTGACGGTGAAAGGTATCCGTGTTCCTCTTCGAATTGGACTCTGCAGAGTGCCACACGCAACTTTGTCACAGTGTTCTCATGTTCACTGTGTTTCCTGTTGCAGACATGGTTTGTCTCGCCACCTACGTTGCGAACGGTCACATTCAAGCCTTCAGCCTTCCCAGCTTGAAACCTCTGCTCGACGTGGACTTCCTCCCATCCACCGAAGTCAGGTACCAAACAAACATGCAATCTAATTTTTTGTACTGGCTGAAGTTCCTTCTTTCACACTGAATTTATGTGTTTCCAGAGTCGCCAAAACCTTCAGCTTTAGCAACAACGGACACGCATTGTATTTCTGCTCCCCAACCGAACTGCAGAAAATCACGCTGTCTGCTGACATCAGGTTCGTTTTGTGTGGTCGACTGTGTTTGCATGCAAACAAATTCGGGAAATTTGGGTTGTTTTGGATTGTTTCTTTGAAGGTCCGGGGATTGGGACACGAATTGAAATGGTGGCCTGTCTTTCTCGTTGTGTTGTCGCAGCCTGTGAGACTTGGTGTCAGTGGCAACTTAACTGCAGTTCTTCTGACTTGACTCTTTCAGTCAAACCTTGAACGAGATGTTGGGTGAACTGTTCCTGGCCTGTGAGACACCGGACGCACCGAAGGCGGGATTCTTCAAGAACCTGTTCGGTCAGGCCCCGTCGTCCGTCGACAGAGAGGAGCTGTGTAAGTGTACTAAACGCAAAACAATGCGGCATTTGAAGTTACCACCACACTTTTAGCACGAGCATTTCATGTTCATGTGGAATGTGAAATCCTGCAAACGGGAATCCTAAAGGTCGGCATTTGTGCTGTTCGGACTCACGTGGCAAAGGGTCCCCAGGTGTCCACACCCTCTCAGTTTCGTGCACATTCCCCACAAGGACCTGGCGTCATGATTTGCAGTTGGAGAGAGCAGTGGGAAGGCGTCGAAAGGCGTCGCGACCAAGACGGTCGGGTCGGCCGGCATGGCTACGGCGCAGGAGAAGGCGCAACTCGCCGGCTCCGAGATCGGCCGAGCCAAAATGGTGCGTGTTTGTGTCGGTTGGGGGGGGGCCGGCCCCCCCCGCGCCCCGGGCGGGGGGGGGGGGGGTGGGTTTTTTATGTGTTTGTGAGGTGTATTAAAAAAAAATAAAGAAAAAAATAAGAAAAATAATAA
>JAAUXT010013752.1_pt1 | contig 14637 bp, 15 predicted proteins | sample 7278171 | NCBI WGS metagenome assembly JAAUXT01 (sample SAMN14350112, study PRJNA611818) | marine sediment metagenome | isolation source: surface marine sediment (1.8m) | place: French Polynesia: Moorea | collected 2018-08 | reverse complement strand
GTGAATGCATATCAGTTGACCAGAAGCAAAATTTCTCAACCGGTTCCACAACTGTGGCAGGTGTCAACCGGTTGAACGGCTCAGCCGACAATCGGCTCTGGGCACTACTTCAAATACATGTGATATTTTGTAGTGGAAATTCACATCCCACGGAAAAGAGACAACTGACACCACTTCACGATCTCACGATCTCGTGGTCTTTTTTCAAGAAAGAAGTTTGCTCTCAGGACCTTGTCATCCTGGATATGCGTTGCGTCGCCGCGTACGTTCACGTTCACAAGCACTGCGTCGTTGTCCATTTTCAATCAAGCAGTGTGCGTTTTTGATAACGAAACGAAGTTTCCGGAATGCACCAGACGGAACGGAGTCAGTGTCAGTTTTGGCGTGTCACGATTTGCACAGATTCAAAGTCAAATTTCTCAGTGTAAGCGGCTGCTTCGGACAGTATGTTGAACTAGGTTGGTGGGGGGCACATGCAGGCACAGGGCGGGTCAGAGAAAGTGCTTGGGCCAACTCTTGGAGTCGAGGCATTCGTAGAGCGCTGGCATTGCCCTTGCCAATTGTCATACAATGAAGTTTTGTTTGGTGTCAATTGCAAAAATGACCCTTCACGCAAGTCGGTCTGTGACTCCACGGTTGCTTGGTTCAAACAATGCTCTGGATCACAACATATCATAGGGACTGAGACCTCTTTTTGGAGTTGATTACTTTCCACTAAAAATTACTCAGCACTTGCAGGGTTTCTTGGACCCATTTGCAAGCACAGCACTCCACTGAGACTTGTTGTGAGACGCAGGTGACTTGTCCTTGCAAATGCTTGGTCACAAGAAACCTAAACTGAGAACCTTTTCTTGTTGGAAGGTAACAAGCCTTCTTGTAGAAACACTGTGGTGATGATAGTGACTCACAGCAGTGTTAGAGGTCAATCAAAATTTACTGACATAAGTGGCACGAAAAGAATGACCAACACCAAACAAGGACACCCAAAGAGACAAGCAGTTGCTTGATTCTCCTCTCGCAAGTCCACCCACGCATGCTCTGTGTGTGGATGTGACTTGAACACCGCTTCTAATGCAAGAAACGCGTGCGAAGCAAAGCACGTCAGCCAGGGAAGGTCGAGCCGCAAACCTGAGGTGAAAGCGAGAATGTGTTGGTCAGTCACTCCATCCTGGCATCACCTGAACACACTATTCTTTTGTCCAATTCATTACACCTTCCTGTCTCAATAAATGCTTCCTGTCAAGTTGAGGATTCAGAAATGAAATCGCGAACCACTGGAACATTTGTGTCCTTGTCTTGTCATGGCACTTTTGGTCTTGAACTCAGCAATCGGCAACCCATATCGAAAGGCACCAAGTAGGTTCTTTTTGAAGAACTTGTGTGTCTCCAACTGGCAAAGTTTGACCTTCTGTCAGCTGAAAGAACCTTGTCAAGGATAATCGGCAGTTCGAAACAAGAATCACACAAGATCAGCCGAAGACGAAACAACGCCACGCGATTTCGTGACAGAAATTCTTTCAAAAACCAAGGTGTGAGGACTCCGCGTTTGTGCACCTTGTTGTCCCGAGCTAGCAAGCACTCACGAAGAATCCACGGCAAATCGTTTGTTTCCCAACAATTCTTGAGACTGCAAGGTTGGTGACTCATTGCATACGAGAGTAATTATATCCTAATTTTCTAGTTCAACTGGTCTGCACAAAAACTCGTGTTTCTAACATCCCACACTGTCAACAGGTAGAATGGGAGACTCTGCAGCTCAGCTTTCAATATGTCAGGAAGCAAGTTTTCTATCAGCCTTGGACAGTTCACCCGCCAAACAACAAATGTGAAGCCACGCATATCTTGGTAGCATGTTTTCCCAAGGAACACAATCGGATACGGACGTCTTTTTGTGAAGGTTTTAATGTTTGCAACCAGTGCATGCCAACGAACAAAAATGGCCACACAGAAACGCTAAACACTCGCTTGTGTCGAAACGAGAGGCGCACTCAAGGCTTCAAGCACACTCGGTTGCACCCAATCCGGATTTACTGTTCACCCAAAAGGTTGCCTGGATTTAACAAAAACAAACGAGGCAATGGCAAAAAGCTGCCCATCACGAGCAAAGAGCATCTTTTCCCACAACTTTCATGCAGAGCTTCACAGAATTTCCACATTTTGAAATTGTTCACACGAAATTCTGAGGCCAATCAAAGGCAAAGTAAGTGTTCAATTCTTCTTGCACAAGTCTTTCAAGAGGACTAACAATCACAAACGCAGCCGACCTCACCAAGAACAACAATGACGAAAATTTTGCAGCCATTGCCAGTCGCATTTGGGATATGCTTGTGAAGGACAAATTGTGTGGCCTTGCCAGGGTTCCAAACAAGAAATGACACCAAAGTGTTGAACAAAAGAAACGCAAAATTTATTGCACCAACCCTCAGGAGTGCACATGGAGAGAAAGTACTCAGGATCAAGAAAATATCAGAAGGAGGTCTGTGTGCATGCTGGAGAACAGGAAGAGCTTGAGTCGGACAAACTATGTGGAGTTGAGGCGAGATTGTGGCTTGTGCTACACCGACCCGGTGTCTACGCTTCGTTGTACCGGTAAAAACATCTGATCATTTCTTGGACTTGAAATTTCAACCAAAACGTGATGCTTTGAGTTCGACTGAGGTGCAGGAGAAAGGACCAAGCTGAAAATTTCGAAATTTGGGGAGATGTCTGGTTTGAATGTGATCGCGTCACGCGTGTCGGTGGGCAGAACGAGCGGGCGGCGCGCGTCGTCGCTCCTGTCGGACGCGAGCACCGCCGAGACGTCGCTCCAACTCTGCAGCCGCACGGTGAGTCCCTTCATCATCCTCACTCACTCGCGGCGCTCTCATCCAAATGAGACAACAAGCTACATCTCTCCAAAACAGATGAAATGATAAAGAGGTGCACCATCAAAGCAAAAAAAAAGGCGAGAAAAAGAAAGCAGAGCTCTGAACACAGAGTCCTGAGGCATACTCGTACCTGTCCAAATTTTGGATTGATACTGCGCAATTTCCCCCGTGAAAGGTCCCTCGGGATCAGGGTGGACCCTCCAACTTTGGGTTGGTCAATAAGTCCTACTTATTCCCCCTTCAAGGCCACCAAGACTTGAACTGAGCGCCAATGTACAACACTGCAGGCTCGAAGAACGTGCCTGTGTGAAAAAGAAAAAAGAAAGATTTTTTATGGACGTCAACAAAGGCATTTGGCCGGGTCTGGGTGAAGAAAACAAATTGGCACGGAGATGGAGCAGACCTTTCACCAGCCACGTAAATGAACGACCGCTCAACTTTTGAATTTCTGACGCACGCTTTTGATGACAAAACCTGACCCAGCATCTTCGGTAGTCGTAACTTGAGATTTGTCGTTTTCCTAAGTTTGTGTCTGGTGGGCAATTAATTAAAATCTCTCACGAAGTGACATTTCGAAAGCAAATTATGGCAGCTCAATTGGAAAGACACGTTATACGTTTGAAAGTCATCAAATAGTAGTTTGTGCTCGTACCAGACATGCATGCAGCAAGCGTAAAACGAGGAACGCTTTCGGACAATTTCAATTGGAATTGTATTCAATCTGGAGTCCCAGGGCAATGGTGGGCACAGTTTTGCACAGAAACAAGAATGATGCAGGCAGCAATGCAGCCCGGATGACCACAAAGGGCGACGCAGCTGACGAAGAAAGTGCAGAGCAAACAGTGGTGTTTCAGTGTTTGCTGCAGCTGAGATCTTGAGTTCAGATTCTGTGTGACTCTTGTGCGACATGGCGAACGTGTGTCACGTCGGGTCGCGCGTCAGCTCAATGGCGTCTCGGCGTCAATCGTCGCTGACGAGCAATCCGAGCACAACGGCGGCGGCGTTCAGCAGTTCCTACGAGATGAGCGCTGTACCAGACACCGACATCAGGCCCAAGGTAGGAGAGGTGTGCGCAACACACCAAGCAAGCGAAAACATGTTGAGAGGCAACAACTACTTTTGAGTTGAACAACGTACTTTTGAGGTGTCTCAGTGAGGTTTTATTTGCGAATCGTTTGTCACTGTTTTCATCAATGACTGGGCATTTATTGCCTGACATCAGGACCATTCAAAAAAACTGCTGGCCTGATACGAATTGACTGGCGAATTGGTTTTGGGGCGACTTGTTTGTTCTTTGTTGACAAGGAGATGCATCACCTTTGTTTTTGTGGTGAAAAAGATTTGTCCGTGTGTGACAACTTCCACCACTTTGTCCCTGACAATGAAGCTGTTCTCTGGAAGGCTTCAGTCTTTCCACGCCATGGACAAGTCTTGCACCCCGGAAACACCGAATGCGCTGCGTCAATTTTGTGAAGCGTTGCGTCTCGAGTTGATGCATCGCCGGACGCATCCAGTGTGTTCCATCTCATTGCTTTGCCTGCAGCGCGCCCCGTGTGTGCGTCACAATTGGTCATTTTTGACGCAGCGCATCACGAAGACGCATTCGGTGTGTTTTGGTAGGCAATGGACAGAATGATGGAACAATAAGTTGACGCATCTTCTCACTGCGTGCCGCCTTGTTTTCTTCTTGTCATTTTTATTGGCCTCAAATCAAACTGACCGATGGACGTGTCCAAAACAAAACAGGCCAATGAGATTGAGAAGCCATCTGCAGCTTTTACTGCAAGAAACCATGTCCTCTGTCTCGCAGTAATTGATGCAAGGCACAATTTCGTTCTCTGCCAACGTTGTTTTGCAGAATCTATGTCTGTAGATAAAAGAAAACTTGTGAAGTGATCACATTGATACTCCAACACTCCACGACTCGTCATGTCATGTTTGGGAACACACGAAACACAACGAACATGCGGACAAAGGATGAGATGACAAAGAATGCTGCCAATTGGTGGGAGTCCAAGAGCAGTCTGAACAAAGAGAAAGCCTTGGATTTTCTCTCTGTTCTTCGAACCATCAGTTCACTGTTTGAATTGGATTGTTCTTGGTTCCACGAAAATCAGGAAAAGCGGTCATTGTGTCCATTCTGTTCCTGCGCAGCCTGAAGGAACATTCCATATTCGCTCAAAGAGATAATACTTCACGGGTTGGATTGACATTGTCTTGAGCATATTCATGGCTGTTTTATCTGTCATCAGAGTGAGGATGTATAGGATAACTCCCGAGCCAGAGACTGATACACTGTCAGAACAGGTTGAGGGGCATTTAGCCCCATGACCTGTTCTGACAGTGTATCAGTCGAGGGCAAGGGAGTTATCCGATGTAGCTCAAAGATGTGGGCCATCCTGTAGTCAAGGTTGAGGTCAAGGTGTTGAGGATGATGGAGGCATGCTCGATCATCAGTTTGTCACTGTCTGGTGTGTTGAGAAGTGCTGTTTTTGTGGTTGTGACTTTGAGTTCCTTTGTGATGTCCAGTTTGGAGGACACTTTCTTTTCTGACCTGGATGGGTCTTCATGTTTGTTCCTGGATGATGAGGAATTGAATCCTGAAGATGAGACTGTCATGGTGGATGGCAGCGCAGTGCTCCTGGACTGCAGCATACTGGTGATGGGTTGGAATGGAAGCTGATTGACAATCCTGTATTTATCTGCTTCTGAAACACATTGGATAATATCATGAAAGCACACTCCAAAGCTGGTGTCAGCAGACATGTCAGGGCAACCCCGATTTCTCTGGATCAAGAAGAGCTCATGTAGTCCACCGGGGTACTGGGAGAGGATGATATAGACACTCTTAGAAATACTGTCATGTACCTCTTGGGGATATCTTTCACACTCTGGGGGGAGGAGCAGCACAATCTGTGTCACCCAAACTTCAACAGCCAACTTTCTGTCAAAACTGATGTGCAGGGCGACAAGTATTTGCTCTATCAGGAGGATATCACTTCAAAGACTAACCAGGGAGGGTTAAATTCCTGCAGAAATGTGCCCAAAGTGATGAAAGTTTAAGGGTCCAACAACCCTTTGCGCTATGTTGTGAGACTGTTCAAAAAGTACATCAACCTGATTCCACCCAACATTAAGCATCCCAGCTTGTACAAGTATGCTGTTCAAGAGAAGTCAAGGAAACCAAATGTCTGGTTCACAGACCGCCTGCTGGGCAAGAATGCCTTATCTAAGATTATCAAATCAATGTATGAGAAAGCAGGACTGAGCAGGGAAAAGTACACAAACCACAGTCTCCATGCCTCCACAGCAACACTTATGTTTCAGTCCTATGTGGATGAGCAAATCATCAAGACTGTGACAGGTCATAAAAGTGATGCTGTACATGATTACAAGCATGTGAATGACAAGATTTTGCACCAGGCACAGGACACATTGCACTCAAAATCAGAGGCAAAAACTCAGAAAGTTCCTGCCACCAGCACTGTCTCCACCCCACACCCAGAAACTGATGACAACTGTGTTGAAGTCACTGCACTCAAGCCACTTGAAAAGGCTCCTGATCCTGATGTCAGTATCATTGCCAAACCAGGCATTTGCCAATACATAAAGGTGACTAGTTGCGAGGGCATGTGTCAAGTGCTGAAAAGTTTGGACAAAAAGGTTGCGGAGCACAAGCTGAAGAAGGTCAGGTTGTTGCTCAAATACCACTGCACCAAGTCATCCTGAACTTTGTGTTCTTTCCACCCAGTTAAACACTTTGTGTTCATCGTTCAGTGTTCTGAATTTTCAGTGAAATGTTGGCAATAAATGTCCAAAAGTACCCAAAGTATTTTGTCTCTGAACACCAGCCAATACCCGGTCAGAACACGCCACCGTTAACCAAAGTAATGCAGGATAACGGCCTGCATCTGTGAGCTACTGTGTCGTATTCTGCCACCACAACCTCAGGCATTTGGTGAGCGTGAGCAAACATCATGTTCCACAGAACCTGAGGGCATCGTAGTACCCTGAGGACTTTTGCCACCCTGAAGGAAAACTGGAAAGCTTGCTTCTTGCTGTCTTTCATGCCTTTCCTGTCGATCTGTTCGACACCAATTCACTCTGGCCCTGAGTGCTCGTTTCACTTGAGAACACCCTTCCCATCCGTTACGAAGATCCTCGGTGTGTACGTAGACCTCACCAGTTGGAGCCATCCTTGGGAAGTTTTGTGTCCTGAAAATAGAACCAAGGTATCAGAAGAAGAATTTGATTTTTCTCACACCAATGACATTGCATTCGCGTATTTGAAATCTTCTCGCAGAAAGTGTTTTGTTTCAAGGAGGCAACTTTTTGCATGCTTTCACTGGTTCATTGACTTCCGTGCACTGTGGTCTTGTTCAATGCACAAACGAGCACATCACCAATGTGAGCCCAATGCAATTTCTTCCTCAAACCCTGTAGAGTTGGTCATATTTCACCATTTCTGTCCAGGCTGTGAACAGCTCATTGTTGCATGGTGCCCAAGCAATCGTCGTTTCCCCGACAGGACTTTAATCGATCAGGGAAACCTAACTCAGACAAAATGGTCCCACTGCTGGCCATGTACGTGACCCAGTTCCTACAAGCTGCAAGATGTACAGCATCGCGTGGAAGTGGTAGGCTAACGTTGCCGCAAGTAATTGGGTTTTGACGGGGTTCTGGGGAGTAGTTGTCCAGCAGGCGCAGTTGAGTGAGCCAGTGCGTCAAAACTTCCCACTTTGGAGCCTTGCATGTCCATAGCATTTCTGAAATTGGTGAGTTGCTGAAGATCTCGAGGCACTGCTGCTGCACTGCTTGAATCTTTCTTTGTTCTTGTTGACCAAGGCCGGAAATTTTGTCAAACAAGAATGTCTCAAAGCTGAATCTTTCATCCTGTCGTTGTATTGAAACAAAAGCTCTCTGTGAGGCCGAGGACACATTCTGCAACTCTGCGGTCACAAAACTGGTCGTGTATGTGTGCTTGCATCGTGGCAGAAATGGGTTCTCACCTCACAAAAGGGTTCCTTCCTGTTCAATCACACAACTCCTTTCTCGACGGAAGGTCCCGAAAAGTCATGATGTGATTTCACAGGAACCATTTTTGTACAGTGTGTGAACCCTGTCCTGCATGGTACTGAACGGAGCGAAAGAGGAAGAGGACACAACACGTTGCAAGTTGTGGCTCCATGCAGTGATCACTCCATGAACGGTGTTGACAAGGGCATGTGTATTCTCGCTGACAGAACATGTTGCAGTTCAGATCTTGTATCCCCTAGATGATGAGAGAATAAACAAATGTGTTCTCACCACACAGATCAGTTCATATGTTGCCAACAGATCTTTTTTTTTCTGAGGAAACTCCCCAGAAGTAAAAGGAATGCCCAGCAAATGGCTCATGAATTCATCAGCCGGACAAACTGCTCTTTTCCCACCGTGTTTGGTTCCAGGTCCTGAACTTTGGACCCGCTGTATGTGTTCCATTGAACGGATTTGCTGCAAGAGATGGCCAGACAGCCTGAACCAAGAGACACGGTTGTCTGGTCCTTTCCGGTTTGACCCAACATGGCCAGGCACTCACCAAACATCTTTGGTGGGTGCTTGGTCATTTCAAACCTGAGATGATACTTAGATATCTGGGCACCTGGTCCTTTCAGGTTCCAATCAAAACCGGCCAGACTCTTTGTCTGGAAGACCCGTGTCTCTTCATGTCATTCCACCAGGCAACGAATAGACGTCTACACTTCAATATTTTTTGTAGTTCAAACACACCAAAAGCACAAATGCAGGATTCTGGACAGGATAGCAGAGGATGATTTCTTTGTCGCGTGCTACGTACACGAAATCGAAGGTGAACCTTGAACCTTGGCTCACATTCTGATCGCGTGGATATTTTTTCGGAATGGAAAGGACACTGTTCCTGAGCTCCTGTAAAACCCCTTTGCTTCATTCGGCACAAGATTAATACCACACTCGTCTTGAAAGAGCAATTTTTGTGGGCAAGAGCTGATTCGTCGTCTGCTGTCGAGAAATACTTGCATTTTCACCTCTGGTGCAGCAAATAAAACTGCTTTCGCTTTCAATCAGCAGTGAAAGGCAGCGGATATCAAGCCTATTTCGGTCCGAAATCACAACCCTGTGTCGCTCGTTGACGAAGCTGCATTTGTTCCACCAACAATGGTGTGTTTCCAAGACTGGTACGAGTGTATGAAAAATTCATCTTTGCTGTACCGAGACTAAAGCTGTAAACAGTTGCTTTTGTTCAAAAGCATTCTTTGGGGAATGCAAGATTGAGATCAAGGCCCGATTCTTGACCTTGCGGTCCAAACTCCAACATTGAAACAAGGCATCAAAGGTCAACAAGCCCGCGGCTCCTTTGTGGGCTTTTGTGTTCACAAGATGAATTCTGAAGTAGAGTTGGTTTTGTTTTCCTGGTGCACATGGGGGCACCAATCATTGTTTTCTTGACAAGAACAAGAAGAAAAAAAGTAAATTTGACAGAAATGAACAGTTGGTTTAACCAGCCCCGCCCATGCACAGGGGAAAAACAGTCCACTGACATACACACGAGGCAACACCACAACGATTACACTCAGCCCGCGGCTCGGCGGAATGCTGCGGGCTTGAAACGGACCTGCAAGCTCACAAACAAGGACCTGCAGTTCAAAATTGAGGGTGAAGGGAGCAAATATGCAAGAGTCGTGGGGTATTGTCGCCAAAGGCCTCCTGGCTCCGGCACATACATTCAGCACTGCAAGTTTACTTGTGACGGGAATGAGCGTAGCTGATGTGGTTCAATACCTTTTCACTGTTAACCACACAAACAGCTTTTTCACATGAAATTTTTGGATTACATATTGGGAAAAAGACCTGAGCTACACCTGTACGCTTTCGGAGAGGTCGCACCGACATGAACAAGGCATATGATTCACACATGAGAAGATCTACATTCACAATTTGTGTGGTGGAAGTGTTGTGAGCGTGTCAGACTCCACGATTTCTTCCCTCGGGTCGTCAACGTTGGACAACATGGAAGGTGCGCAAGGCAGGCGGGACACCGCCACGATGCTCATGTCGGCTCTCAACGATTGGTACAAAACGAACGCGCAACAGAAGAGAAGAAGTGGCCGCAGGAAGTTCACCCGACTCCAGGAGAGCAAGGTGAGGCTTACACATTTTGAACGTCGGTTTGCATCCGACGCAATTGGTCTGTTGCCCCATGATTCTCAACCAGCCAGGCCACTTGTGCTGACATTTCCCCAGCTTGGTCAGCGCATACGGGAAAGCAAAGTTGTTTTTCTGAATTACGCAGGGAGGTTTTATGACAACGGGTTGGAGGATGGCAACACATCATCCAGTTCAGGTCAACATAAATTTCACGCAGTTGTGCGTGGAAGCAAACCGGATAAACAAACCATCAACGAACGATCAATCAGCGAAATTCACGGATGACTCGTACTCCCTGTATGTTTGTGAGTTCGATTTTCCAGTTCGATTTGAACATCCACATGTGGGAATGTACGTACAAGCACTCTCGTGAAGCTCATTTCTTTAGCTCCAAGGGAAAAAAACCAGATTGAATTGTGGAGCTTTCTGAAGCTCTGGTCAACAGACAGCAGGGACGATGTTACAGCCGGCAGATCGCCGTCTCATTCCTCGCTACGCCATGCTCAGACCAGATTCGGGAAGTGTGTCAAGATGTGTCCAACCATGCAAATGCACAGGATCCACAGGATCCACTTGATCTACCTGACGTGGAGAGAGGGATTTCTTGAGGTAGCGTGGTTTTTGGATTGAACCAAAACGGAAACAGGGCGGTGGAAGAGACCCACTTGCAGAGGATGTGTTGGGGGCCACAACTATGCACATCAAAAGAAATTTCAAGCTTGTCTTCCCTCCAAGGCCTTCAAACGAGTTTTTCACTGTGAAAGAATTTTTTCCTGTCCAAGTGAGCCACAGGATAAGTCTGCAAAAACCTCAGGACAAGACCCAGATCCCAGGTACAATGCTGATTTTGGTGCTTACACTGGTCTGTGAATACATCTGGTAAAATTCATCAAACACGAGTCAACACTTGGAGTTTGGGGATGCTGAAAGAAGAGCAGAAGTCCTGTTGTTTTACAGCAGAAGATCTGTTCTGCACAAATGAAAAGAAGAGAAACCAAACAACTTTCTTTGTCAGGATACTTATACTTTTCTCCCACTCCAAAGAAACACATAACAGGGCCACCCTGCCCATGATGCCTCTTCCTTTGTGCACCCCATTGACGTGACCCCTTTGTGCACTCCATGAGCACATCCACTGTACGGCATGTGATAGAATATGGTGTGACAGGACACGATGCAGGACATTTTGGCTGAGATGCCGTTTACAGAAAATATTTGGTTTCAACCACACAGTGCTCTTGCCCCAAAGTGACACCGCACTGGGACGCTTCGCTGGCGCGCACACGTTCGCCCGCTGTGAGCGCGGCGTTGTTGCTGTGACTTGATTGTTAAGCAGCTGATAAGCATCCTTTGGCTGCGCCTGATTTACAGGCAGAATTCATAAGCACAGAAATGGGTAAACCCTCTGTAGTCAGAGACAATGCAAACATTTCTTCCCTTTCTGAAGCCAGCAAAATCCACGGCGCTTCTGTTCAAAAATAGATGTCTTTCGCTGAAGCTGCGCGCCACACATGGAATTCATCCGAACGAACGAACTTGCAGATCTGCACTTTTCAATCCTTTCAGGTGAAATGTCATCCACAAATCTTGCATTATCACGAAAATACTTCGAACTGAAAACCCCAGATCATGCGATCTTGCAAAGTTGCAGTTTTTGTGCTGTAATTTTGATCAAAAGTGCTGCTTGTAAACACCAAGAAATTTTCCTTCAGCTTCGGAACTGCCGCGTCCACGGCAACATGGAGGAGGTTCCCTGTGTTTGACAAAATGGCACTAAAAGTCATGCACTGTCAGGGGTAATAAATTCGCGCTGACAAGGGATGGCACTAAGTGGTCCTTAAATGAATGAATGCCACAATATTACAAGCATCCAGAAGCCCCGTGGGAAATACATCATTGAAAGAACAGTCCTTGGTGGGTTCGGTACAACATATGCAATGAGCAAGTGGAAAACGTTTGCAAAAGAACATGCTGTGGCAAAATGATAGTGTCGACTTGGATTCACCACGCCTCTTTCAGAACAAAAATTGACCCAAGCCTTCTACATACGCGACAGTATGGAGGTTCCCTCCGCAAAATGAAAACGTCGACGTACACCTTAACGTTGGTGTAGCTCACCCTGCAGGGTCATTCACTTCCCAATTTTTCAAGTTCAAAGCAAGAAATGTCTTGTATTCTTTGTTTCTGTTGGTTGGCTTCTTATGGTCTTGAAAACTAAATGCTGTCTTTTGTTTGAAAGCAGAGACAAACAAAAAGGAAAAAGAGTACAGTATTCCACAGGGTGACGTCGACGTTGTCGATTTGCGGAACCTCACCAATTTGACAACACCTTTGTCACATCCGCGGAACAACAGGCCTTTCTCGCGTGGGCGTTGCGTCGCTTTCATTTTGGGAACTCTGAAGGTGAATAGTGGGAAGTTCTCTTCAGCACCAGACATGGACTCTGATCAGAACTGTGGCCCTCGTACCTCGATTCTGGATCTGCAAGGATGACACATTACTTTGAGACTGTAGATCTGCAGGCATGTGCAGCCTCACACAACTTTCATGCCATGCAGCGAGAACTGAACTGCACGGGGAAAACACATGGTGAATTCCAATCCATTCATAAAAATATCCGCATCTAAATGTCAATTTGTTCAGTCCAAATTACGTGAGAAACGCAGAGGAGAACCGGCTTATGAGGGCCAATTGTTACCATCGTAATGAGATCGCGCCAAATTGATTTGTTGTCGATTAGCAGTTTGATATCCTGCACATGGCAGAACACATCTCCTGATGGGATAAACATCTGCAAGAGACGTCTGTCATCGTTCGGGCGCTGAAACTCATTTTGTCTCTGTTCTATCAGGTTGGTGGCTCCTCTGCAGCTACACGGCCGTTTCAAGGCTCCTTGACAAAATGCCCCGAATCAATGACAATCTCAGTTGGGCATTTGCAGATGAAACCAAAGAGATAAAGACTAAGGGAAGATACTCGATGCGTGTTTGGCCGGCTGCTTCCTGGGAACATCCATTGCACTGTGTTGCGCTATGCAAATCGGGCCATTGTCATGACTGGCGGTGCGACTGTCGGGGACGATTACAGACCACAGGACCGTTCAGTCTCGAGAGACCAACACATTGCGGTGGATGAAAAGTATTTGTCGCTAATACAGCTTTTCAGGGCCTTTTACTTCTGCCGATGTGGAATTGTGTCAATGCCACGAGTAACTGCACATCTGTCCATTGTTATTTCCTTCGAGTGCGGTGAATCCTTCCGCCCCCGAAGTGCTGAATACGGCTGTTCACCAGCACTTGTTTTGGTCCTTGTACCTCAATATTGTTGTGTGCCGCGGGTTGAATCGATCATCCTCGGGAGCCACGTCAACAGATGCGCACGGTTTTTTCCCCTTCTCTTTATTTTACGAGCAGCGCTCAGCACCGCATGACAGATAGTTTGTCCAAGGAGCACGAAATCTTGAGCCCGTAGCTCTGAGCGTGATGCTAATCTTTTTCAGGGGACCTGTGTTACTTTGAGATTTGGAGCCAGTATGAACATATTGATTGCGAAATTGACGTCGGACTTTCCAGCTGATAAATGAACAGGGCTGAGGATCTTCGCTCTTTTTCGGGAAAATGCGGTGCTTGTAGTTGCAGACCACTACGAAACCACGGACAACTTCCCTTTCCAAATGCAAGGCACCAGGCTCAACACTGGCCTTGGAAACTTGCTCAGCTTGCCAAATCTATGTTCAAACGTCTGCAAAAGTTTTTGTTTGTGTGGGAACGCCCGCGACATCAAAAGACGAGCTTGTGTCTTCACTTTGATTTTGAGTGTGAGCCTCCCAAACCGCCGAGCGCGCTTATTGCAATCACTGTGATGTCTCATGTGCCAAAATATTGTCGAAGGAAAAAGGGATCCTCTCGATTTGTTTCCACCTGGTCAGACATGATTCCCTGTTTTGTCAGCATTGTCGAAAAGAACAAATTTGCAAATGTCCTTTTCAGGGCTGTGGTATTTTTAAATACACTCACAGACGAAAAGGGAATGTGCAAAGCCCCCAAGCGCTGGCATTATGTTATGGGGACCAACTTTGTTGAAAAAAAAGTTGAAACACTTTTCAGCAATGAAAGATGTCGAGTGTCACCATCCGCGCGCTTTCGAATCTCCGATGTTTTATTTGCTCGACTTTTTGTGTGCCGGCAGACGTCTACGTGTGTTCCGACGATTCGATTTTGCTTCATTGATCAGTGTCTCTTCCACGGAGGGCGTTCCACGTGCACAAGTCTTTGTGGTTGATGCCCAATTAAAAGGAGAAATTTAACCTTCAGATTTCGAATACAGAGTCTGCATCACACTCCACAGCAGTTTTGGCGCCGTCGCGTTTCAGTGGCGACGGCCGCATTGAACTCGGAACACGAATAGAATCACCAATGTGTTACTCAGTCCGGGTCCAGCCTTTGTGAATGTTTTGAAACTCCACCATTTTTAAGCGTGTGGTCCCGAAGGGTGTTACCACATGCTTAGTGTAATCACCATCAGTCTGTATGTCCATCCGTCCGTATGTGTAAAGTGGGTCTACCTGGGGGGGGGGGTGGACCCACTTTTGGAAAAATGGTCAGTG